>Ga0209273_10000084_pt1 | contig 198873 bp, 163 predicted proteins | sample tdAd471_FD_187126 | JGI IMG/M metagenome (GOLD analysis project Ga0209273, IMG submission 187126) | Marine sediment microbial communities from the Atlantic coast under amendment with organic carbon and nitrate - tdAd47.1 (SPAdes)... | ecosystem: Environmental > Aquatic > Marine > Coastal >... | reverse complement strand
GCAGGGCGGCCAGAACAACCTGTTTCTTGAAGGCATTGCTGAAACGACGTCTCTTCGTCATAAATGGGCTCCGAATCAAATATCGGATACACCTTAGCAGACTGTCTAAAATTCCGGGACCAGCTCACCCTTCCCACGTCATGTTTTCCGCCTTTCGTTGAGTTGATAGCTGTATATCACAGCGAATTCAGGTGCCCTTTTCATTTTTGCATTGTGTCGCCCCGTTACTCTTTACTACAAGTAGATATGCATAATGCACCGGTGGGTTACAGGCCGGGCAAAAGAATGTTCAGGGAGGGCATAAATGGCACAGTTGAAGGCAGGAATCTTGGGAGCCTTTCTCGTTCTCGGTGTTGGGGCGTGCGGTACTGCAACGAACGCGGTGGACGACGGTGTCCCCAAGGTTGCCGAAGACATGACGCTGCCAAGCGGTGAGATGATTGGCGATATCGTGATGCCGGCGGGCTCAGCGATGGACGCGAAGGATTCCATCATCCTGGGGAACGGGGCAAACGCCTTTGGCAAGATCATTGCCCAGGTCAAAGCCAAACAGATCAAGGTGATGCAGTTCTACAAGGAAAACATGCCAACGCAGGGCTGGGGCCTGATCAGCGAAATCCAGGATGACGACATCCTGCTGACGTTCCAGAAGCCGACGCGCGTTGCTGTTATCCAGATCGAACGTGGTCGCGCGACGGACCTTACAATCACGGTTACGCCGCGCAACTGATCGACAAGCACAGGGATTTGAGGAGGACAGGGCCATGAGACAATTCATTGTCGCCCTGTCCTTTTTTATTGCGGGAACACCCGCTCTGGCCGAGGCCAGGGTTGCACTTGACGTCGGCTTTTCACGTCAGGTTTTGTCAGAGGTTTGTTCGGGCGAGACCATCGACCAGGATGCCATTAGGAAAGACCCGACAGTCCTGCAGATGTTGGCGCATTTCTCCCAGTTCCGCGACTATTTCACCATGGATGCCTATCTTGAGGCCCGCCAACAGGCTGCAAACTGTATGGTGCCAGAGCGCGATTTCTTCCGGTTTGGGGGCGTGATCGAAAATCGAGAAAGCCTCAAAGGCCTTGTGGACGAGCTTGCCGCAGACGCTGACGGTTATTCTGGGGCAGTGTCGGCGTTGCTGGCGCCTTATGCGCCTCAGGGGCTGGCCTATAGCGGCAGGGCTGTGCCTGTTGTGGGCTCGCCGTCTTGCGGGGGCTGGTCAAAGGGGCCGGACTTCTTTGTCGACCTGCCGTGCATCAGCGGAGATCCCGAAGGCCTCAAGTATCTCATCGCCCACGAAAGCTACCACGGCATGCAGGATCGTTTCATGTGGGATACCGCTGGCGCGCCACCGGTTGTGAAACTTCTTGGCGAGGTGCTTCGGGAGGGCACGGCCACCGCCTTCGCTGACTTTTCAAAAATCGGCAACCCGGGTGATTATGCCGCGCTCAGTCAGCGCGTGATCAAGGTGAACGATCGACGGGAAGCGCTGAATTTCGATCTGCTCGATATGGCGGTTCAATATATCCTGACCCAGGAGGCCGGCTATGAAGCGGCCAACAATATCGGGCTGTCGGGCGCCTATGATTCACCTTTCTATTATGTTGGGGTGACGATGGTGCGCGCGGTGGAGGCGGCATCTGGGCGCGAGGAGCTCATGCAGCTTCTGGCGGCGCCACCGCAGGCATTCTTCCAGCACTATGAGGCATTGGCAAAATTGGATGAAAGCCTGCCGCCGCTCGGGCCTGTGCTTACGGAATGGCTGGCAAGAGAATAGTGCCTCTACAAACCTCAAATCCGTCTTGAGGGCACCCAGCAATAGCCGTCTGAATCCAGAAGATAGCATTCCCGGAGGCCGTGCGGTCGGTCGAGGCTTTCGCGCAGGATGGTATAGCCGTGGGCGTCGGCACGGGCTTCGGCGTCATCCGGGTCAACGTCAAACAGTCGCAGCTCTATCCCGCCGCCACGTATGCCGTTTTCCGGGATCAACGACGGCAGCGGGTGTTCGGCATAAGTTGGGTCCGCGTGCAGTTGGAAAAGCTGGTCGCCGTGCTGCAAAAGCGCAAATTCCTGGTCTGCGCGAATAAGCTTGAACCCCATCACGTCTGTCAGGAAGTCCACGCCGGCACGAACGCGCCGCACAAGAAGGTTGACCCCAAAGCCGGTCAAGGCATGGCCCACGTCCGGGCCGCTGGCGTCTTTGAGGTCAGACATTATTCCACCGTTACTGACTTTGCCAGATTCCGTGGCTGGTCCACGTCTGTGCCCTTTTCAACGGCAGCATAGTAGGCCAGCAACTGAACAGGGATGGCGTAAAGGATCGGTGTTACCAGTTCGCCCGCAGTTGGCATTTCAAGGCGGGCGAACATGCCCTCCGCTTCGCTTTCTGCGTTGTCTGACAAAAGGATTACCTTACCCTGGCGCGCCATGATTTCCTGCAGGTTGGATACTGTCTTGTCGATCAGGTCGTCATTGGGTGCGATGCCGATCACCGGCACGTTTTCGTCAATCAGCGCGATCGGGCCGTGCTTCAACTCGCCTGCCGCATAGCCTTCAGCGTGGATATAGCTGATTTCCTTCAGCTTCAGCGCGCCTTCCATGGCAATGGGGAAATGGATGCCGCGGCCCACGAACAGCACGTCGCGGGCGGGGGCTATCGCGCGGGCGATTTCTTCAATCGCGTCATCGTGCGCCAGCACCTGCGCCATCAGTTTGGGCGCGGTCTCCAGTTCCTGAACAAAGGCCGCTTCCTGCGCCTCATCAATCTGCCCCTTGGCAGCGGCCAGGTCGACCGCAAGGGCGGCAAGCACGCTCAGTTGGCAGGTGAAAGCCTTGGTGCTGGCCACGCCGATTTCCGCACCTGCGTGGATAGGCAGAACCACATCAGCTTCCCGTGCCATGGTTGACCCCATCACATTAACGATGGTTGCCACGCGCTGGCCGGCCGCTTTGGCGTGCCGCAGGGCCGCCAACGTGTCGGCCGTTTCGCCTGACTGGGAAATAAAGATGGCAAGGCCGCCATCCATATAGACCGGTTCGCGGTAGCGGAATTCGCTGGCGATATCCACTTCAACAGGGATGCGGGCCAGTTTTTCAATCCAGTAGCGGGCCACGAGGGCGGCATAGTAGCTGGTGCCGCAGGCCACAAGCGTTACCTTCGGCACGGTCGCCAGCTCAAACGGCATGTGCGGCAGGCGCACCTTGCCGGCCACCGGATCCAGATAACGCCCAAGGGCCTGGGCGACCACGGTTGGTTGCTCGAAAATCTCTTTCTGCATGAAGTGGCGGTGGTTGCCCTTGTCCACCATGGTGGCTGCCACCTGGCTGATGGTGGTGGGGCGTTTGACGGCATGGCCTGCCTTGTCAAACACCTGCACGCTATCATGTGTCAGCTCTGCCCAGTCGCCTTCTTCAAGGTAAATCAGCTTGCTTGACAGGCTCGCGAGAGCCATGGCGTCAGAACCAAGGTAGTTTTCGCCGTCGCCAAAACCCACCACCAGCGGGCTGCCTTCGCGCGCGCCGAACATCAGGTCGTCTTCGCCCTTGATCAGCACGCACAGCGCAAAGGCGCCAACAAGGCGGCCCAGGGTTTTCTGGAAGGCATCGCGCGGGGCCATGCCTTCATCCAGATAGGCGGTAAGGAGGCGCGCTACCACTTCGGTGTCGGTTTCGCCCTCAAAGGTAACGCCTTTGGCCAGCAGCTCTTCCTTCAGTGGGCGGAAGTTTTCAATGATGCCGTTATGCACAATCGCCACACGGTCGGTCATGTGTGGGTGGGCGTTGGCTTCAGTGGGTTCACCGTGGGTCGCCCAGCGGGTGTGGCCGATGCCGTTGTTGCCGGAAAGCGGCTGGGCGTCGATCACCGCCCGAAGTTCGCTCAGCTTGCCGGGCGCGCGGCGGCGATCCAGCGCGCCATCCTCAACGGTGGCGATACCGGCACTGTCATAGCCCCGGTACTCAAGCCGGGCCAGGCTTTCAAGAATGCGTGGGACGGCGGGAGAAGTTCCCAAAATTCCAACAATACCGCACATATTCTCAGGACCCTTTCGTGTTCTTCTGTGCCGCCTTCTTGGCGGCCTGTTCTTCGCGGAATTTGGCGGCGAAGCCTGCCTTGCCCATCTGTTTGCCACGCCCAACGGCCAGGGCGTGGGCTTCCACGTCCTTGGTGATGACACTGCCGGCACCAACCATGGCCCCTTCGCCTACTGTCACGGGCGCCACAAGGGCGGTGTTTGAGCCGATAAAGGCCCCGGCGCCAATGGTGGTCTGGAACTTCAGGAAGCCATCATAGTTGCAGGTGATGGTGCCCGCACCGATGTTGGCGTCCGCGCCGATGGTCGCATCGCCGATATAACTGAGGTGGCTGACCTTCACGCCAGCCTCGAGCTTGGCTTTCTTCACTTCAACAAAGTTGCCGATCTTGGCGCCTTCGCCGATGTCGGCTGCGGGCCTGAGGCGCGCGAACGGCCCCACGCTGGCACCTTTGCGCACGACAGCACCCTCAAGATGGCTGAAGGCCTTGATGGTGACGCCGTCTTCCAGCGTCACACCTGGGCCAAAAAAGACGCCGGGCTCGATGGTGACATCCTGGCCCAGCACCGTGTCATAGCTGAAATAGGTGGTCGTGGGGTCGATCAGCGTCACGCCCGCGGCCATGGCGGCATCGCGCTTGGCGTTCTGGAAGCAGGCCTCGGCCAGCGCAAGATCCGCCCGGCTGTTCACGCCCAATACATCTTCTTCCAAAGCGTTGGTCACGGCGATGGTGCGACCATCCTTTCGGGCCACGGCTACCAGGTCTGTCAGGTAATATTCGCCTGCCGCATTGTTGTTCGACAGCTGGTCAAGCCAGCCAAACAGCGCGCTGCCGTCAATCAGCATCATACCGCTATTACACAGGCCAATGGCGCGTTCCTCGTCGCTCGCGTCCTTATATTCAACGATACGCTCAAGCGTGCCGCCATCATCCAGCACCAGCCGGCCATAGCGGGCTGCGTCTGCGGGCGTGAACCCCAGCACCACAAGCCCCGTATTGGTGTCGCGCGTGCGGGCATCGATCATGGCATGCATAACATCAAGCGGAATGAAGGGCACGTCGCCATAAAGCACCAGTACGTCACCGGTGTGGCCTTCAAGCGCCTCGCGCGCCACCATCACAGCGTGGCCCGTGCCATGTTGTTCCGTTTGCGTAACGATCTCGCAGCCGTCCACGGCGGCTTCGACCTGTTCGCGCCCGGCGCCCACAACCAGGATTTTCCGGCTGGGTTCAAGCGCGTCCACTGTTGCAAGCAGGTGATGCAACATGGGTCGCCCACCAACCGGATGCAGCACCTTGTGCAGATCCGATTTCATGCGGGTTCCCTTGCCTGCGGCCAGGACAACAACAGCTAGGTCTTTATGCGGCATAGAAAAACATCCCCCTGATGCCCGTTTGCGTGAAGCATAACGGCAGATACCTGATTTCTAAACAGAATTCAGGCCTTTTTTTGAAACTTGCGTGATCTGGTAAGGCGGTCCTCAGTCCAGCATGTCGTGCGCGTCAATCAGGTGCCAGCTGGCGCGGCTGTTCTTCGCCTCGGCGACGGCATCCTTATGGCGCCAGAAGCGGTGCAAAATCGCGTGCTCGATGCGCGTGCGCCACCTAAGGCCAAAGCCGGGAAGCACGGAAAACGGGTTATGGCGGCTGTAGGCCCACAGCTCGATCCGGTTCGCGCCGTCCTTGGCCTGGCCGCGTCCATGAAACCCGTTTGTGTTGGCGATCACCAGTGTGCCTGCCTTGGCGGTCAGGCCTTCGGGGGAAGGCAGGCCCATGGCTTCAAGGTCTTCTGGCCCAGCGCGGAATGATCCCTTTTCCGAATAGCCATCGCCAATGGTGGCAGCGACGCGTGACCGGGCGTACTCCCACTTGAAACGTTTCCATGTCAGCCGGTTCGACCCACGCACATAAGTGAATGGGCCGTCTTCGTTGTGGACATCCTCAAGGAATAGCCAAGCCTTCATTGTGGGGTGAAAGGTGTCTGCATGCATGGTTTTCTGCGGGTCGGCCTTGCCGCTTCGGAACCCGTTCCTGATGCGCTGGATATAGAGGATCGGGCGGATCGCGGTGGCGCCGCCGTATGCCAGCAGGTCCAGGAAGCGCTTGTTTTCCGTCACCGATGTCAGGACAGGGCGGCCAGCAAGCGCTGCATCATCAAGCAGAATGCGCTGGGTAGCGGTGTTGCCCTGGGTCATCTGCCGCACTTCGCCGTCATAGCCCTGTATTTCGGCGCGGATGGCTTCAAGCGTTTCCGCATCCAGGAAATCCGGTACCGCACAGAAGCCGTCCTCTTGGAACGCTTGGCGCAGGTCGCGCGGCATCTTGTGCGCCAGCATCAGCCAGCGCAAATGGGCGGTCGCGCGCGCCAGCAGCACACGGACCATATGAAGGCCCAACGTGTTGAGAAGCCTTGACCCAATCACCGGATTGGCCTTAAACGACTTGCCCTGTGTTGCAAGCGCAAGCACCCAGATGGGCCACATATGAATCTTGAAGGCGCGCCGCATGCGTTTCCCCAATGCCTTTTGCCTGACGTGACGGCTATCTTTATAACCATGGGGCCGCCTAATCAATTGAAAGCATGTCATGCGACCCTCTGGCGCATTTGTCGCCCTTTGGTAACAATGGGGTGGAATATTGCACTTAGCCGCGAGAGCTGCCGAAGGTTATAGTTGCCGAACGTGCTTTGGCGATCTATTAACTGAAAGAAGGCCTTATTGGCTTTTACGATTGGGACCCCGGATTGAGATGTCTGTCAATGTCAGGCTGGAACTGGGGATAAGATAGTGCCCGAGAGGGCTATTCCTTGCCAGTGGGGGGCATGAGTGGGAATAGTGCACGCTGACCTTCTGATATTCCTGGGCATCACCTTGGTGCCGTTAATGTTGCTTGCCAAAGTCAGGCGGCTCAAGGGCCTGGACCGTGGCCTGAAGATGATCCTGCTCGGGTCGACGATCCTCAGCTTGGCGGCGCTTGTCGATTATCTTGAAGAAACCACCTTGAAGCCCTTGATGGACGCCATGGCGGGCAAGGATACCTGGAACCTGATGGTTGCGGCCTTTGGCTATGTGCCGGGCATTTTCCTGATGGCGCTTGGGCTATCGCGCTGGTTCAAGATTTCGCTCCTGTGGGAAGATGAAGTGCGGCGGCGCAAGAAGGCGGAAGCTGACTTGCTGCAGCGCACGCAGGAACTGCAACGCGCCGTTGAGGAAGCCGAGTGCGCCAACCGCGCCAAGACAGAATTCCTGGCCAAGATGAGCCATGAACTACGGACGCCGCTGAATGCCATCATCGGTTTTTCCGAGGTGATGAACCTGCAGATTTTCGGCCGCCTGGGCGAAGAGCGTTACCAGGAATACAGCCACCTGATCAACCGAAGCGGCAAGCTGCTCCTGGATATCATCAGCGATATCCTTGATCTGGCGAAAGTGGAAGCCGGCAAGCTTGAGCTGGACGAAGAAGAATTCTGCCTGGGCGAACTGGTGGATGAATGCCTGCCCATCGTGGAATTCAACGCCCGGGAAAAAGGCCTGCAGCTTGTCCCAGAGGTCACGCGTGAGCTGCATATTTGGGCTGACCGCCGCATCGTCAAGCAGATGATGCTGAACCTATTGTCGAACGCCATCAAGTTTACCGCTGCGGGCGGCACCATAACCGCCGGCTGCATCGTGCTGCCCGACAATAGCTATGCCCTGATCGTTAACGACACGGGCGAAGGCATGACGGGCGAGGAAATCTCGACCGCACTTGAGCCGTTCGGCCAGATTGAAAGCGTGCTGACCCGCAGCCACGAAGGCACAGGCCTTGGCCTGTCGCTGGTGCGCACCTTCATTCAGCTTCATGGCGGCGATATCTTTATCGAAAGCCAGAAGGGCGTGGGTACCAGCATCTGCCTGAAGTTCCCGAAAGACCGGGTGGTTTCCAAGGCCGCCGAATAAATTCGTGACGTGCGCCCAGCTAGCGCGCCCCCAGGAGCGTACGTCTTTCCGATGCAATCAGCGTGGTCAGAAACGTGCAGACGCGGTCCATATGGGCTTCGGGCCGCAAGTCGTCGTGCACCACAAGCCACAGGTCCCTCAAAACCGAAATCTCGCTTGGCAGCACCGGGGTCAGGCCTTTCATCCGGTCGGCCAGATAGCAGGGCAAAAGCGCGATCCCGAGGCCCGCTTCCGCCGCATTCGCCTGCCCGGTCACGCTGGTGGTTCGGAAAATCACATGGGGGTCGCTGATGGCCTTGTCCAGCATCTGCAGTTCCGGCAGTGGCAGCAGGTCGTCCACATACCAGATGAAATGGTGATGCTTCAGGTCAGGCAGGCTGACGATGGGCGGGTGCTGCTGCAGGTAGCTGGGGGCGGCATAAAGCCGAAGCCGGTAAACCCCCGCCTTTTCGCTGACGATCCGGCCGTGACTGGGGCGTGCCAGCGTGATGGCGGCGTCTGCTTCACGCCTGCTGAGATTCAGGGAACGGGTTTCGGCCACCAGCTCAAGCGTGATGCCCGGGTTCCGCTGGCGAAAGCCCATGCAGTGACGCACCAGAAACTGGCTACCGAAGGCTTCGGGCGTTGAAAGCCTTACGGTGCCTTGCGGGCCGCTGGCCACGGGTGCCACCTCATCCATCAGCGCAAGCGAGCTGGCCTCCATCCTTTCGGCATAGGCCAGCATGCGGCGGCCATCGGCATTCAACTTGTAGGCCCGGTTTTCCCGGTCGAACAACTGTACGCCCAGCTCTTTCTCAAGCGCCGCAATCCTGCGCGAGACAGTGGTGTGATCCACGCCCAGCCTCAGCGCCGCCGCTGCCAGCTTGCCGCGGCGCGCCAGCTCCAGGAAATAGCGCATGTCGTTCCAGTCGAACATTCTGAACCGCCTTTATTTGTTGTGCATATTTGCACAAACTATAATGCAAAACTTCTCAGTGACGTGCAATATTGCATGTTGTACGGTTCGGGCGATTTTGGGGCGGAGTCGCGGCCCACGACCTTTGAATGTCCGATTTCCCGGACGGCGGCCGCGTGTATCATTTTGGAGACTTAACGCATGTATGAGCGTCATCATTTTATTGGCGGCAAGGACGTAGAAGGCACGTCCGGCCGGTTTGGTCCAATTTTCAATCCATCTACTGGTGAGCAGCAGGGCAAAGTGGCCCTGGCTAGCAAAGGCGAAGTGGAAAGCGCCATTGCGGCGGCGGATGCTGCATTCCCTGCCTGGGCCGCGACATCGGTTGTGAAACGTGCCCGGGTTGTGCAGAACCTGGTACATGTTCTTTACCGGCGCAAGGACGAGCTGGCGGAAGCGCTGGCGTCTGAGCACGGCAAGGTATTTTCTGACGCGCAGGGCGATGTGCAGCGCGGCCTTGAGGTTGCCGAGTTCGCGCAAGGCATCCCGCACCTGATCAAGGGCGAGTTTTCCGATAACGTCTCGACCGGTATCGACATGTACAGCATGCGTAAGCCGCTGGGCGTTGTTGCGGGCATCACGCCGTTCAACTTCCCGGCCATGATCCCGCTGTGGATGAGCTGTGTGGCCATCGCATGCGGCAACACCTATGTGCTCAAGCCGTCCGAAAAAGACCCGACCGTACCAATGCTGATCGCAGAATGCTGGAAAGAAGCCGGCCTGCCGGATGGTGTTTTCAACGTGGTGAACGGCGACAAGGAAGCTGTTGACACGGTATGCACCGACCCACGCGTGAAAGCTGTGTCCTTCGTGGGTTCCACGCCGATCGCACAATATGTGTACGCTACCGCCACGGCCCACGGCAAACGCTGCCAGGCGATGGGTGGCGCCAAGAACCACATGCTGATCATGCCGGACGCTGATCTTGATCAGGTAACCGACGCGCTGATCGGTGCGGCCTACGGTTCGGCGGGCGAGCGCTGCATGGCGATCTCTGTTGCGGTGCCTGTTGGCAAGGCCACAGCTGACAAGCTTGTTGAGATGCTGAAGCCGCGCGTTGAAGCGTTGAAGATCGGCCACTCCATGGACATGGAAGCCGAGATGGGCCCGCTGGTGACCGCTGATCACCTCGCGAAGGTGCGGGGCTACCTTGATCTGGCAGAACAAGAAGGCGCGACCGCTGTGGTTGACGGCCGGAACTTCCAGTACAAGATGCAGGGCTATGAGAACGGCTACTATCTTGGCGGTTCCCTGTTCGACAACGTCAAGCCGGGCATGCGCACCTACAAGGAAGAGATCTTCGGCCCAACGCTGCAGGTCATGCGCACAGAAAGCTTCGACGAAGCAGCAAGCCTGCCATCCATCCATGAATATGGTAACGGCACTTCCATCTACACCCGCGACGGCGACACCGCACGCGAGTATGTAAACCGTGTTGAAGTGGGCATGGTTGGCGTGAACGTGCCGATCCCTGTGCCGCTCGCTTTCCACACCTTTGGTGGCTGGAAAAACTCTGCCTTCGGTGACATCAACCAGCACGGCATGGAAGGTGTGCGTTTCTACACCAAAACCAAAACTGTGACCTCCCGTTGGCCAACGGGCATCCGGTCTGGCGCAGAGTTTGTAATTCCGACGCTGAACAGCTAAATTACAGGGGCCCGGAAGCAACATGTTTTCCGGGCCCGTCTGTTTTGGGGGTTGGACGAAAAAGTATCAAGTAAATCAATACCTTCGAAGCAACGAGGGAGCGGGGTAAGACCCCACTAATCACGAGAACGCGGGGAGATGATTCTCATGAAAATCAAAGCACTACTACTTGGCGCCGTGGCGCTATCAGCGGTTACCGCATGCCAGGCCGACACAAGCACGGCCCGAACGGAACAACCGGTTGTCGATACCAGCGTCGACCTGAAGGTTGACATCCCATATGAAAAATTCACGCTGAAGAACGGCCTCAGGGTTATCGTGCATGAAGACCGCAAGGCGCCTATCGTGGCTGTTGGCGTGTGGTATCATGTGGGCTCGAAGGACGAGCCAGCGGGCAAGACCGGCTTCGCCCACCTGTTCGAGCACCTGATGTTCAACGGGTCTGAAAACTATAACGACGAATATTTCAAACCATTTGAAGCCGTCGGCGCGACCGCCATGAACGGCACCACCTGGTTTGACCGCACCAACTATTTCCAGAATATCCCGACGCCCGCGCTTGATATGGCGCTGTGGATGGAATCAGACCGCATGGGCCACCTGCTTGGCGCCGTGACGCAGGAGAAGCTGGATGAACAGCGCGGCGTGGTGCAGAACGAGAAGCGCCAGGGCGACAACCAGCCTTACGGTAAAACCGAATACCGTCAGCTGGAAGGCCTGTTTCCTGTTGGTCACCCTTACCGCCATTCGACCATCGGATCGATGGAAGATCTGGACGCCGCGTCGCTTGACGACGTGAAAAGCTGGTTCAAGGAATATTATGGTGCCTCCAATACAGTAATCGTGCTGGCGGGCGACATTGACGCCGCAACCGCCAAAGCCAAGATGGAAAAATATTTTGGTGACATCCCGGCCGGTCCTGCGTTGAAGCAGCACAAAGCCTGGGTGCCAACGCGCACCAACAACACCATTGAAGAAATGGTTGATCCAAAAGCGCCGCAGGTACGCGTGTCCCGCAACTGGGCCGTGGCACCACGCACCGACATGGATTTTGCTGAGCTTAATCTGGTGGCTGACATTCTGGGCAGCGGCAAGAACAGCCGCCTCTATCAGGCGCTGGTGTATAACAACCAGCTGGCCGTCAGCGCGAGCGCAAGTGTACAGCCGTTTGAGCTGGCGTCCATGTTTGAGGTTCAGGTTACCTTGAAGCCTGGCGTGGACGAAGCCGAAGTGCAGAGCCTGATCGATGCTGAAATCGAGCGCTTCCTGAAGGAAGGCCCGACGGCAGAAGAAATGAAGCGGGTGAAAACCAGCGCGCTTGCCAACCAGATCCGGGGTCTTGAGCAGATTGGTGGCTTCGGCGGCAAGGCAACAGCGCTTGCGCAGTCGGAACTGTATGCCGGTGACCCTGGCTTCTATGCCAAGATGATTGATCACTTTAATCACGCAACGAATGCCGAGGTAACCGAGGCGGCCAACAAATGGCTTGGGCAGGGCTATTACCAGCTGACCACCCGCCCGCAGCCGAAATACGCGACGACTGAATCGACCGTGGACCGCTCCAAAGGCTTGCCTGAGGTTGGCACAATGCCTGATCTGGCCTTCCCGGCGATCGAGGAAGCTACGCTGAAGAACGGCATGAAAGTGGTTGTTGCAAACCGGCCAACGGTTCCGGTTGTGACCATGGCGATGCAGTTTGACGCTGGCTATGCAGCCGATGAAGGACGCCCGCTTGGCACATCAAGCTTCGCCCTTTCCATGCTGGACGAAGGCACCAAAACCCGTACGTCGCTTGAGATCGCCGCAGAAGCCGAAGGGCTGGGGGCAACGCTTTCGACCGGGTCCAACCTTGACATGAGCACTGTCAGCATGTCGGCGCTGAAGCCGAACCTGGATGCGTCGCTGGCGCTTGCGGCGGATGTTGTCCGCAATCCGGCGTTCGACCAGGCTGAAATCGACCGCCTGCGCACCCGCTGGATCCAGGGCATCGCCCAGGAAAAAGCCCAGCCGGTTCAACTGGCGCTTCGTACCCTGCCGCCGCTTCTCTATGGCGAAGGCCACAGCTACAGCGTTCCTTACACGGGTTCCGGCACGGAAGCCTCGATTGAGGGCATGAGCCGTGACGACCTGGTGAAGTTCCACACGGATTGGATCAGGCCGGATAACGCCACCATCTTCATGGTGGGTGATATCACGCTTGATGAAGCAACCGCTGCGCTTGAAAAGGCCTTCGGTGACTGGCAAGCGCCTACTTCCGCGGTTCCTGCGAAAAACATCACCGATGTAGCGCTGCCTGAAAAAGGCCGTGTCATCATCGTGGACAAGCCGGGCTCGGAACAGTCGCTCATTCTTGCGGGTCACCTGTTCCCATCCAGTGGGTCTGACCAGTATCTGACCGATGAGATGGCCAACGATATCCTTGGTGGCCAGTTCACGGCACGGGTGAACATGAACCTCCGTGAAGACAAGCACTGGGCGTACGGTGCCTACACCTTCACGACCGACGCGCGCGGCCAGCGCATGTGGCTGGTGTATGCACCGGTTCAGACGGACAAAACCAAAGAATCGCTCGCGGAACTCGACAAAGAGTTTACCGAGTATCTTGGTGACCGTCCGGCAACCCAGGAAGAGCTCTCGCGCTTTGTTGCCAACAATATCAACAGCCTGCCGGGTCAGTTTGAAACGGCCGGTGCGGTGCTCGGCAGCCTCTTGTCCAACAACCGGTTTGGCCGGTCGAACGACTATGTTCCGAACCTGAAGGCCAAGTATGAAGCGCTAGATATCAATGCGATCAAGGCGGAAGCCCAGGCGAACATCCACCCGGAAAAGCTGACCTGGATGATCGTGGGTGACCGCGCCAAAATCGAAGAGGGTATCCGCTCGCTTGGTCTCGGTGACATTGAATATTGGGACTCTGAAGGCAATAAGCTGGACTAGGTCCGACCAGATGATGCAGGTGGCGCTTCGGCGCCGCCCGCACACTAGCCGCTGTTCCGCTTGGGCAAATTCGGCGCAGCACATTTGAGTATCCCCGGCAGAAGTCGGGCTGGCGTATGGGGCACCGGGCGTGCCTCCAATGAGATAAACCCAAGGGGGTAGTCTTGGACTTTTCACTTAATGAAGATCAACGCGCCATCCAGGATATGGCACGCAGTTTCACTGCAGACATGATCACACCTGAAGCCCACAAGTGGGACGAAGACAAGGTGTGGCCGGCTGATGTGGCGAAGGCCGCTGGCGAACTGGGGTTCGGCAGTATCTATGTGTCTGAAGAAGGCGGGGGCTGTGGCCTCAGCCGCGTGGAAAGCGTGCTGATTTTCGAACAGCTGTCCATGGGCTGCCCGTCGACTGCCGCGATGATCTCCATCCACAATATGGCGACCTGGATGATCGATTGCTTCGGCAACGATGACCAGCGCGCGCGCTTCGTGGGGGAGCTGTCGACCCTTGAGAAGATGGCGAGCTATTGCCTTACCGAACCCGGCGCGGGCAGTGACGCTGCAAGCCTCAAGACCAAAGCGGTGCGGGACGGGGGCGAATATGTGCTCAATGGCTCCAAGGCTTTCATCTCGGGTGGCGGCACCAGCGATGTTTATGTTGTGATGGCCCGCACATCAGATGACGGCGCCAAGGGCATCAGCTGCTTTATCGTTGAAAAAGACACACCGGGCCTGTCGTTCGGTGCGCAGGAAAAGAAACTGGGCTGGCACAGCCAACCCACGGCTGCCGTGATGTTTGACGATTGTCGCATCCCGGCCGCGAACCTTGTGGGCGCAGAAGGCCAGGGCTTCAAGATCGCCATGCAGGGCCTTGATGGTGGCCGCCTGAACATCGGTGCATGCTCCATCGGCGGTGCCCAGCGTGCGCTGGATGAAGCCGTGGCCTACACCAAGGACCGCAAGCAGTTCGGCCGGTCCATCGCCGATTTCCAGGCCACCCAGTTCAAGCTGGCGGACATGGCGACGGAACTTGAGGCCGCGCGCCTTCTGCTTTACGCGGCAGCGCAGAAAGTCACCAACAAAGCGCCAGACGCGGCAGCCGCCGCGGCCATGGCCAAACGCCTCGCCACAGACACAGGCTTTGACGTGGTGAATGCGTCATTACAGCTGCACGGCGGCTACGGCTATCTGCAGGATTACCCGATCGAGCGGATTCTGCGCGACCTGCGCGTGCACCAGATTCTGGAAGGCACCAACGAGATCATGCGGGTTGTTATCTCCCGCTCGCTTCTGAAGGACTAAACCATGACAGACGCTGAAGTACTGTTCGAACATCGCGGCACCATTGGCCTGATCACGCTCAACCGCCCGAAGGCGCTCAATAGCCTGACCCACAATATGGCGGTGGAGATCGCCCGCCAGCTGAAAGAATGGGCCATCATGCCGTCCGTGCAGGCGGTGGTGGTTGTAGGCGCTGGCGACAAGGCCTTCTGCGCCGGCGGCGATGTGGTGAAGGTAACGCAGAGCTACAAGGACGGCACCACCGAGTGGCGCGATTTTTTCCACGACGAGTACCTGATGAACATCGCCATCGATGAGTTCCCCAAGCCCTATGTGGCGCTGGTGGACGGCATCACCATGGGCGGCGGCGTTGGGGTTTCCATCCCCGGTGATTTCTGGGTCGCGACGGAAAAGACCCTGTTCGCCATGCCGGAAACCGGCCTTGGCCTGTTCCCCGATGTGGGCGGCGGTTGGTTCCTGCCGCGCCTGCCGGGAGAAACCGGCATGTACCTTGCGCTGACCGGCGCGCGCATCAAGGCGCCAGACCTCTATGCCCTTGGGATCGCGAGCCATGTTGTCTCTTCGGATGACGTGGACGCCATCGTCTACAAACTCAGCGAAAAAGAGATCAAGTGCGAAGACTGCGTGCGTGTGGTGCTGGATGAGTTCCACCAGGACCCGGACCCCGCCCCAATGGCGGAAGTGATGGATGAGATCGACGGCGCCTTCTCTGGCGTGCGCGTTGACGAAATCCTGCACGCACTGGAGCTTGACGAAAGCGAGTGGGCGCAGAAGCAGTTCAAGATTTTGATGACCAAGTCACCCACCAGCCTGAAGCTGACCTTCGCGCAGCTCAGGCGCGGTGAGGTGCTGGAAACCTTCCGCGACAACATGCGCATGGAATACCGCATGGTGAACCGGGTGATGGAAGGCAATGACTTTGCCGAGGGCGTCCGCGCCATCCTGTTGGATAAGGACAATAAGCCGCAGTGGAACCCGAACACGCTCGACCGCGTGTCGGACGAAGAGATTGACCGCCATTTCTCAAGCCTTGGTGCGCTTGAGCTGAAGCTCGATTAGAGCTGCATATGACTGTCCAGGAAAGCATAAACAGAGCGCAGCAGGAGATTATAGCTCTCGGTTTGGCGCTTTGTGACCAGCTTTCCGGTAGCTTGAAATCAACAGATATCGCTGATGTCCGGGAGTATTTTGAGCACAATGAGTATGGGGAGGCCATGCACCTGCTTGCGCATATTGAAGGTGAAGATGAAATCACGTTTTCTGCCAAGGCGACGGAGCTGCGCTACAAGATCGTGGATCGGATGAACCTCGTGAGGGACTTATATTGTGCTTTGCCGAAAAACGAAGCCGTGACATCACAAGAATGAGGAGTTGAGTAATGACAACAGTTGCATTCATTGGCCTGGGGAACATGGGCCTGCCGATGGCGAAAAACCTCGTGGGCGGCGGCATGACCGTGCGCGGTTTTGACCTGTCGGCCGACGCGAAGGCAGGCCTTGTGGAAGCAGGCGGCCAGGCATTCGATAGCGTTCATGACGCGGTCGAGGGCGCAGATGTGGTGATAACCATGCTGCCGAACGCCAAGATCGTCGAAAGTGTGTACGCGGACGTGAGCAAGGCCGCCAAGGACGGCGCGCTGTTTGTTGACAGCAGCACCATCGATGTGGCGACCGCCCGCAAGGTGGCGGACCGCGCCCATCACGCTGGGTTCGAAATGGTCGACGCGCCGGTATCCGGCGGCGTAGGCGGTGCGGCCGCTGGCACACTGGCATTCATGGTGGGCGGCTCGGCTGAGGCGTTCGAGCGCGCCAAGCCGGTGCTGGAACCCATGGCGGGTAAGATCGTGCACTGTGGTGACGCCGGCAACGGCCAGGCGGCCAAGGCCTGCAACAATATGCTGCTGGCCATCTCCATGATCGGTGTTTCTGAAGCCTTCAACCTGGGTCGTGCGCTGGGGCTGGATGACCAGACCTTCTTCGATGTGGCTTCGAACGCCTCGGGCCAGTGCTGGTCCCTGACCACCTATTGCCCGGCGCCGGGCCCAGTGCCCACAGCCCCATCGAACAACGATTATAACCCCGGCTTCGCCACCAACCTGATGCTCAAGGACCTCGGCATCGCCATGGATGCGGCGGGGGACACGGGCGCGAACACGCCCCTTGGTGCGCTTTCCCGCGATATCTATAAGGCGATGGACGACGCAGGCTTCGGCGGCAAGGACTTCTCCGCCGTGATCAAGCATCTGGCGGGCAAGCTTTGAATGGCTCCGTATAGTAGCCACCGTACTCTGGTTCAGGCGCGGAGCTATATTCAAGACGGCACGGAATTTACGCCTGTCGAAGATTTTCAAGGGGTTGTTACAGACAAGGACTATGTAACTGGCGCTATTGAACTGACGGTGTGTGGCAAGAAACTCATTTCCCTGAAAATGTGGGACTTGGTGGACCAGCTTTGGGCTTATTTGGTAAATGGGTTGGCAGCTCTGGATAGAGGTGATCCTTTCGAAATTTATTTCCCGGACCAACCAATATTCATCAAGATGGTCCCTAAGTCGTCGGGTAAAGTAGAGTTTTCAATAGCAGCGCACGAAAAGCGATCTGTTGAAGTTGATAGTAGGCTGTTTGTCCAAGAAATGGCTTATGCAGCCACCTTGTTTTTTGAGGAACTAAACAGAATTCAGCCTTCCTCAAAGGGGAGTTACGCTGATACACTTGGACAACTGAAGCGATTGAGCAGTCAGGCGTCGTCTCCGAACTGATTGTCTAGCAGTAACCGACAAAAAAAGGCCCGGGCACGTCTGCTTGGGCTTTTTTGTTGGCTAGATGTGAATAAGGCCTACGGCCAGTTCTGCTCACACCAGGGCGCAGGCGGCCACGATCGCAAGCGTTGGGGAAACTAACTACATTTCGTCACCCTGAACTTGTTTCAGGGTCCATTCTCCGATGATAGATCGAAGCATGAATGTACCCAACTCGGCGAGACCGCGCCTGTATCTCAATATCTTATGGATGCTGAAACAAGTTCAGCATGACGGCCTTGATGGGAAGAAAAAAGCCCGGGCGTTTCCGCTCGGGCCTTCTTTTTGGCAGCTTAGGGTTCTTTATCAGCTTGCGGCCGCATAGGCCCAGCTGGGGGAGTTTTGGGATGTCCCGTTTGGCTGTGCTGGCACGCGGCCAACGGCGCCGTAGCGGATCACCGCTTGCGTCCGGTTGGATACACCCAGCACCTTGAAGATGGCATGCATATGCGCCTTCACCGTGCCTTCCGCGATATCAAGCCGCGCGGCGATTTCCTTGTTCGGCAGGCCGTCTGCGGCCATGGCCAGGATTTGTTTCTGGCGGTAGGAAAGGCGGCTCAGGTCAACTGAATTCGCAACCGTTGGACGGCCCGCGTGTCCCGCCTGTGGGCGGTCATGAGCGCCTTCGAGAGCCGCGCGCACGTTTGGTGCAGCAGGGCGGCTGGCGACAGCGCCAAAGCCGTCCAGCGGCAGTTTGAGCGCCCGGCGGATGGCTGTCACCATCTCTGCCACGCTTGCGCCGCGCTCGACGCTCACAGCACCTGCGCAGTCGTTGGTGCGCTGGCCGTCACGGTCCAGGATTGTCACCACTGCGGCGTCTGGGTACAGGCGGCGCACCAGCTTCATGCAGTCGCGGCCGTCGCTTCCAAGCGATGCAGGGTGGACAATAATCAGGGAAAGGTCATCGTGATTGGCGGTTTTCGCCAGAAATTCATGTTCACTGCTGGCTTCCATAATTTCCTGGAAATTGCCGGATACCAGTATAACTTCCCTTAGGGAAAGACGGAGCAGTTCCTCTCCATCAACTATCAGAGCTTTCATAACACATCCTCGCTTTTTTATCTTGCCCCACGCCCTTTGCGGTTCTTTTAGGACAAGTGAAATATAAGTGAACCTCATATCTCTCATGTTTTTTTGTACTTTCACTTTACGCAAAAAGTAATGGAACTTTGGCATGATGCGATGAATTGAGCGCGGGATGCGATGAGCCGAACCGCCATTTCTGCGGTTTAGGCAAGCTGGGACCGTATAATCTAGGATAGTGTGGTTTCGGCCCTGTCGGTCCCTTGACGATTGTGGGGGATTCCCCGTACCCATGAAGGATACCGAAAGTCGAAAACCGCACCAAAACGGAGCCTGTATGACCAGCCTGCTGAAGAATCTGCCGTCTTATGATGAAGCCAGGGCCGCCCTGGATCGCATCGACGCGCGCCAGCAAACCATGGTTGATGCGGTCATCAAATGGTCGAAGGTCAACAGCGGCAGCCGGAACCTTGAAGGTCTGGCTGAAATGGAAGCCCTGATCCTTGAGGCATTTGGGCCCCTAGGCGCAGAAGTGGAGTTGATCGATCTCGCGGACGGTGAAGCGGTTAATGAAAAAGGCGAGGTGGTCACGGTCAAGAACGGCCGCACCATCCGCCTGTTCAAGCGCCCGCATGCCAACCGGAAGGTGCTGATGACCGGCCACACCGACACGGTGTTTGCCAAGGATCATACGTTTCAGGAACCGGTATGGCTTGACGACAATACCCTGAATGGCCCTGGTGTCGCCGACATGAAGGGCGGCATAATCGTGATCCTGAACGCGCTGATGGCGTTCGAGGAAACCCCGCTTGCCGAAAGTGTGGGCTGGGAAATCCTGCTGTCACCCGATGAAGAGACCGGTTCGCTGGCGTCAGCTGGCATTCTGGCCGAGCACGCCAAGGCAGCCGATATCGGCCTGACGTACGAGCCCGCGCTGGCGGACGGCACGCTGGCGGGCGCCCGGAAAGGCAGCGGCAACTTCACTGTGGTGGTGCGCGGCAAGGCCGCCCACGCGGGGCGGGAGTTCCACGCAGGCCGCAACGCGGTGGTGCATTTGTCGAAGATTATTGCCGAGCTTTCGGCGCTTACGGACGGGCGCCCGGAACTGACGGTCAACCCGGCCGTCATCAGTGGCGGCGTGGCGCCAAACGTGGTGCCGGACATGGCATTTTGCCGCTTCAATGTGCGCCTGAAGGAACCTGAGGATGCCGCATGGTTCCAGGCGGAGGTGGACAAGATTGTCGCGCGCTACGGCAGCGAAGACGGCTTCGATGTGTCGCTCCATGGCGGCATCAACCGCCCCCCGAAGGCGCTCTCAAGCGCCAACCTGAAGCTGATGGATGCCATCAGGGCCTGCGGGGTGGATCTCGGGATCAAGATCGATTATGTGCCCACCGGCGGCTGCTGCGAGGGCAACAATCTGGCGGCTGCGGGCCTGCCGAACGTGGATACACTGGGTGTGCGCGGCGCGAACATCCACAGCGCAGACGAGTTTGTTTGCGTGGACAGTTTCGCGGAAAGGGCTAAACTTTCCGCTCTGATTCTTCTGGCTTTCGCGAGCGGCCAGCTCGACGATGTGGTGAAAGCCAAAACCGCATGATGCGCCCAGAAGGGGATTTCGCGCATCACTGAGGTTTGGAAGGAAAAGGCCAAAAGGCCACTTAGGCAACCGGGGCCCTGAAATGCTGCCCGGACTTTGATTGAGGGATACGGCACATGTATGTGGTGCGACCAGCACGATTGAAAGATCTTGATGGCCTGCAGGCGCTCGCCAAAAAAACAGGCACGGGATTGACGACACTCCCAGTCGACAAGAAGGCGCTTGAGGCGAAAGTCAGGGAATCCATGGAGGCCTTCTCGAACCCGCCGGACATGAACAAGAAGACCAGCTATCTTCTGGTGATGGAAGACCCGAAAGAGGGCAAGATTGTCGGCACCAGTGCGCTGATTGTCGGTGTTGGCCTTGACAAGCCGTTCTACAGCTACCGCATCCTGCACCAGACGCAGGTGAGCCACGAGCCGGAAATGCGGGTAGACACGGAACTGTTGCAGCTGTCGAACGATTTCGTGGGCGCGACCGAGGTAGCAACCCTGTTCCTTGATGAAGATTACCGCAAGGATAACCTTGGCAAGCTGATGTCCAAGGCGCGTTACATGCTTATGGCAGCCCACCCGGACCGCTTCTCGGATCAGGTGATTTCTGAAATTCGCGGCTGGGTGGACGACAGCGGCAACTCGCCTTTCTGGGAAGCGCTTGGCCGCCATTTCTTCGGCATGGATTTCAAGACGGCAGACCGCATCAACGGCCTGGGCAATAGCCAGTTCATCTCTGACCTGATGCCAAAGTTCCCGATCTACACGGCGCTTCTGCCGGAAGAAGCCAAGGCTGTCATCGGCAAGCCACATGACAGTGCGCGCCCCGCGATCAAGCTGCTGGAAAAGGAAGGCTTCCGCTTCTCCCGTTCGGTCGACATCTTCGACGGTGGCCCGGCGATGGAAGTGCACAAACGCGGCATCTGGACCCTCAGGAAAAGCGTGGCGGGCGAACTGGGCGGTACGGTTGAAGGCGGCGGTCATGACCCAATGCACATGGCCTGCAACCCATCGCTTGGTGATTTCCGCGTGGTGCTGACGAACGTGGTGGAAGGTACCAGTGGCATCTGGATCCCGGAGGAAGCCGCAGAGGCCCTGCACCTCAAGGCCGGCGATCCGATCCTGTGCGCCCCCATTGGCCGCCGTGTGCCGCCGCAGCTCGCAGAGTAAGGAGCCATATCATGACACACTTTATTGACGGCGCCTGGGTTGAGGGTGCTGGTGAAGAATTTCGTTCCGTAAACCCTGCTGACGGTGCGGTGATCTGGACAGGCCGTGCAGCGACAGCCGATCAGGTGGATGCCGCTGTGGCCGCCGCCGCACGCATGGCGGACAGCTGGGCCATGACGCCGTTCGAGGACCGCGTCAGCATCGCCCGCCGCTACGCCGAAATCCTTGTGGAGCGCAAGGCCGAGATGGCAGAACTTGTGGCCAGGGACGCAGGCAAGACGCTGTGGGACGCCACCGGCGAAGCCACGGCCATGGCGAACAAGATTGAAATCAGCCTCAAGGCATATGACGAGCGCACAGGCTTCAAGGAAGCCGTGAACGGCGCGATCCGCTCCAAGCTCGCGCACCGGCCGCACGGCGTGATGGCTGTGTTCGGGCCATATAACTTCCCCGGGCACCTGCCGAACGGCCATATCGTACCGGCACTGATTGCGGGCAACACCATTGTGTTCAAGCCAAGTGAGCTGACGCCCGCGGTGGCTGAGCTGATGGTGAAATGCTGGGATGAGGCAGGCCTGCCGAAGGGTGTGCTCAATTTGGTGCAGGGCGCGCGCGACACGGGCGCCGCACTGATCGCCAACAAGCATATCGACGGCCTTCTGTTTACTGGCAGCGCCCGCACTGGGCAGATCATCGCGCGTGAGCTGGTAGACCGCCCGAATGTCATTCAGGCGCTGGAGCTGGGCGGCAACAACCCGCTGATCGTTCACGAGGTGGAAGACCACGCGGCGGCGGCCGTGATGACGGTCCAGAGCGCGTTTATCAGCTCCGGCCAGCGCTGCACCTGCGCGGGCCGCCTGATCGTGCCTGTGGGCGCGGAAGGCGATGCTTTCATCGACACGCTGACACGCGCCATTGACGGCATCACTGTTGGGGCCTGGAATGATGATCCGCAGCCCTACATGGGCCCGGTGGTCAGCAGCCATGCGGCAGACCAGGTTCTGAAGGCCCAGGACGCGCTTGAAGCAGCCGGCGGCAAGGTGATCCGCCGTGTCGAACGCCTTGAGCGCGGCGCGGCGTACCTGACACCTGGCCTGATGGACGTGACGGATGTTGCGGGCAGGCCAGACGAGGAAGTCTTCGGCCCGTTCCTGCAGCTTGTCCGCGTGCCGGATTTCGAGGCCGCGATCAAGGAAGCCAACAACACCCGCTTCGGGCTGGCCTCGGGCCTGATTTCCGATAACCGCGAAAACTATGACGCCTTCTATCCCCGCGCCAAGGCGGGCATTGTCAACTGGAACCAGCAGCTTACGGGCGCGGCGTCTACGGCACCGTTTGGCGGTATAGGTCTGTCGGGCAACCATCGTCCCAGCGCATACTATGCGGCGGATTATTGCTCCTACGGCGTGGCCACGATGGAGCAGGCAGAAGGCAAGGTAGCCGTGGGCGCCCTGCCGACGGGCCTCAATTTCGCGGAAGGAGAAGGCTGATGGCTTGGCGTGAAGTAAATTTTGACGGCATCGTTGGCCCAACCCACAATTATGCGGGCCTTTCCTATGGCAATGTGGCGTCGGCGAAGCACAAGGGCATGGTGGCGAACCCGCGCGAAGGCGTGCTGCAGGGGCTTGAAAAAGCAAATCACCTGCGGTCCTTGGGCATGACACAGGGTGTGTTGCCGCCCCACGACCGGCCGCACCTGAAGACGCTTCGGGATCACGGTTTCACGGGGTCTGACGCAGAAATGCTGGCGGCGGCCTGGAAGGCGAGCCCGGCACTGGTTGCGAACGTATCGTCTTCTGCCACCATGTGGACGGCGAACGCGGCGACCATTTCCCCGGCACCTGACACAGCCGATGGACGCACGCACTTCACGCCTGCGAACCTTGCGGCCATGTACCACCGGTCTATCGAGGCGCGGGTAACGGCACGTATCCTCCAGGTGATGTTCCCGGAAGGTGAGCGGTTCGCGCACCATGACCCGCTCATCGGCGGCACCCATATGGGGGACGAGGGCGCGGCCAACCACAGCCGCTTCTGTGCCGATTATGGTGAGGCAGGCGTGGCGCTGTATGTCTATGGTCGCGGGGCGTTTGAAAATGCCGCCGACCTGAAGTTCCCTGGGCGGCAGACCCGCGAAGCCAGCGAAGCTATCGCCCGCAGCCACGCAACGCAGGCAGACAAGACCCTGTTCGTGCGGCAAAATCCGGCGGCGATCAACGCGGGCGCCTTCCACAATGATGTGGTGGCGGTGTCGAACCGGAACGTGCATTTCTATCACGAGCAGGCGTTCGAGGACCCGGACCAACTGGACCGCGATATCCAGGCCGCGATGGGCGATGTGGAGATGCAGTTTGTGCGCGTACCCGCCTCAGCGGTGCCCCTTGAAGACGCAGTGAAAAGCTATCTGTTCAACAGCCAGCTGATTTCCGCGCCCACCCGCGACGGGATGACCCTCATTCTGCCGACCGAAGTTGAAGAGACGCCGTCGACAAAAGCCTATGTAGATCAGCTGGTTAGCTCCGGTGGGCCGATCACCCATGCGGACTATCTGGACGTAAGGCAAAGCATGCGCAATGGCGGTGGTCCGGCGTGCCTGCGCCTTCGGGTTGCCATGTCGGATGATGACCTCAAAGCCATGGGATCAAACAGCATCCTGGACGATAACTTATTGGAAAAACTGAAGGTTTGGGCGAACAGGCATTACCGCGACCGGGTTGCGATTGAAGACCTGGCGGACCCTAAGCTGATGGAGGAAAGCTTTGCGGCGATGGATGAGCTGACACAGATTTTGAAGCTGGGCAGCGTGTACGACTTCCAGCGTTAGAACCTGCCTGAAAAGGGCACACCCTGAAAAAAAGGGCACATAGCGGGCACACTGGTTGTGCCCGTTTTCATTTTGAGCGGAAAGAAGGATTAGTCGCGCGGCTCTGGCGAATGCAGCGGCCCACCCAGGCTGAGCGTTCCGGCTTTCTCAGGCGGTGGTGTTCCGGCACCGATGTCGAAAAAATGCCGTTCAACCAGTCGGGTGCGACGGAAGCAGCGGCGACCGAATTCCCGTACGATATCCTCTTCCGACAGAACCACGCCGGTCCCGACAAAATACTGGACATTGCCAAATGGGTCCAAGAGCGGCAACTGGATGGTGCGATACACAAATGGCACATCGGCAAAATTGATCATGCTGCGGGTGATCATGCCGGCGCAAGGCTGGTCACGGAGCGCTTTATAGTAAGTACGCTCATCCTCCACCAGTTCCTGGGGCGTCATGTCGAAGATATTCTTGTTGGTCATATCGATGCCGATATGGCGGTCCAGCACGGTACCGGCCTGAACCACGCGCAGAATTTCTGCGTCTTGCCATTCGCTCAGGAAAACCTCGGAAATGGAGCCGTTGATCTGCGCTGACGAAAAATCGGATCGCCGGGGACACACGCTGCCTTCAGGGCGAGGCAGGTTCAGCCAAAACTGAATCAGCTGCTGCGTGGCTTTCGAATGTTGAAGCTGTTCAAGCGCGTTCTTCATTCAGTTACTGGCCTTCTAAACCCTAAACGTCAGGCCAAATCCATTGGCGAAAATTACAATCTTATCAGAACAGGGTCACGGGGCATGCCCATAGGGCTTCCCGCAACACAATCGGTTCGGTATGCAACGAAACACGGCGGTTTTCCGTATTTTTTTTGCAGCCGACCCCCTGATAAGTGCCCAAATAGTTAGCGAATGGTTGGCCTTTTGCAAGCCTTTTCAGGTAAAAGAATACACGTTTTCCTGTTAATTTACGTCTCCATGGTTCAGTGGGCGGGCGCAAGCACGACATGAACTGCCTGTTTTCACGTTTAGTGTGGCGCACACACGCGGGCCAACGCAGCCTGCTCACATCCTGCGCACCAAAGCGTGACTGGACCGGATCAGAAGCTTTGCTAGGTTTGGGGCTACCAAACAACCGGAGTATGGCATGTTGATCAAGCGGACAAAAAGCTGGCAGCTGAGCGAAAATGACGTCACCCCCGAGGCGGTCTATCTGGACAGGCGGCGTTTCATGGCGGGCGCAGGGGCGCTTCTGGGCGCTGCGTCGCTTGCGGGCACTGGCGCCTTGCAGGCGGCCACGGACCGGGCCTTGAAGACCCTCAACCACCAGAAGACAGCCTTCGATCCGGGTGAGACACCAACGCCCTATGACGCGGTGACCAACTATAACAATTATTATGAGTTCGGCACCGGCAAGGGCGATCCGTCTGACAATGCCTGGCGGCTGCAGGTTTCGCCGTGGAGCGTCAAAGTTGACGGTATGGTGGACAAGCCGGGAGAGTACGCGCTTGAGGACCTGATCGACTATTCGGCGCTCGAGGAACGCATCTACCGGCTCCGGTGTGTGGAGGCCTGGTCGATGGTGATCCCCTGGATCGGGGTGCCGCTAGCCAGCGTTCTCAAGAAATACGGGCCGCAGTCGGGCGCCAAATATGTCGCGTTCGAAACACTCGCCGACAAAAGCCAGATGACCGGCGTGAAAAGCTTCTTCAACGTGCTGGACTGGCCCTACCGCGAAGGCCTTCGGATGGACGAAGCGATGAACGAGCTGACGTTCCTGGCCGTGGGCCTATATGGCAAGGAATTGCCGAACCAGAACGGCGCGCCCATCCGCCTTGTGGTGCCTTGGAAATACGGCTTCAAATCCATCAAGTCCATCGTGCGCATTCATTTCACGGACAAGGAGCCCAAAACCAGCTGGAATATGTCCGCGCCTAATGAGTATGGCTTCTATTCGAACGTGAACCCGAAGGTGAACCACCCACGCTGGAGCCAGCGCAGCGAGCGCCGCATCGGCGAGTTCGGCAAGCGCCGCACGCTGATGTTCAATGGTTATGAAGAGCAGGTGGCGCACATGTACGCAGGCATGGACCTGGCGAGAAACTATTGATGGAACTGCTGTCGGTTCCCAACCTCCGCCACTTCGGCAAGCCGCTGGTGTTTGCCGCCTGCCTTATCCCTTTCGCCTGGCTCGCGTTCAACTGGTGGCAGGCATTTGCCGGCGCGCCGCATGATTTGGGTTTCAACCCGAACGAGACATCCAACCGTTTCTCAGGCGACTGGGCGCTCAGGTTCCTTCTGATATCGCTGGCGCTGACGCCGCTTTCGAAAATTATGAAGTCCCCCAAGCCGATCCTGTTCCGGCGCATGCTGGGGCTGTTCGCCTATTTCTACGTCTGCACCCATATCCTCAGCTATCTGTGGCTGGACCTGCTGTGGGACTGGGCAGGGCTGTGGGCGGATATCATCAAGCGGGTCTATATCACCGTGGGTATGGCTGCCTTCCTGATGCTTACCCCCATGGCGATCACCAGCACCAAGGGCATGATCAAGCGCCTGGGCGCAAAGCGCTGGCAGAAGCTTCATAAACTTGTTTACGTGATCGCCCCCTTGGCCGTCATCCACTTCTTCATGATGCGCAAAGGCTTCCAGCTTGAGCCGCTCGTCTACGGCGCGATCTATCTGGCGCTGATGGCGTTCAGGTTGAAGGGCAAGGGGGTCAAGCGGCAGAAGGCTGCGTAGCAAGCTGATAGCGGGCGAACCAGGGCTAAGACAACCACTTGGCCAACGTGGCCTCAAAGGCATCGATGGAAATTGGTTTTGCAAGGAAATCATTCATGCCCGCGTCCAGGCAGGCCTGGCGATCCGTGTCCAGCGCATTCGCGGTTAATGCAATAATGGGCAGCTTGCTGTTTTGGTGCCCTGCCTTGCCAGCACGGATTATTTTTGTGGTGCTGTAGCCGTCCAGAACAGGCATCTGGCAATCCACCAAAATCATCGTGAATGGCGCGTCAGGAGACGCTTTCTGAAGTGCCTCAATTGCTTCCTGGCCGTTCGCGGCCAGTTCGAAACGAAGATCGAGTCTGGTTAGAAGTTTGGCTATCAAGGTCTGGTTCACAATATTGTCTTCGACGGCCAGCAGCTTCACGGTTTTGGCATCAAAAGACGGCCATTTCACCTTTACCGGTTCCGCAGGAAGGCCTTGTGCCGATGAAACTTTCTGAACAGGCAGGGAAACGTGGAATGTGGTGCCAGAGCCAAGCGTGCTTTCTGCCGATATTTTACCCTTCATCAAGGCACAGATGTTCTGTGTGATAGACAGGCCAAGCCCAGTGCCGCCATACCTTCTGGAAATTGAGGCATCTGCCTGCTGGAAGCTCTCAAAGAGGCGGCTTAGATGATCTTGTTCAATCCCGACCCCTGTATCCGCGACCGACCAAAGGAGGGTCGTTTGGCCTTCGTCGTCAGTGCGCAAGCTGGCATTGACGCAAACGCTACCTGTTTCGGTAAACTTGACAGCATTCCCGATGAGGTTCATCAGCATCTGGCGAATTCTGGTGGGATCAGTGGAGACATGACTTTCTTCGGGAATGTCGGTTTCGAAAGACAGCGCCAGGCCTTTTCCTTCGGCTTGATGCCTGAACCCATTAACAGTGTGCTCAAAGAGTTCCAGGATGTTAACGTCCATGGTCTCGAGCTTCAGCTTTCCAGCTTCCAGCTTTGAATAGTCCAGAATGTCATTGAGAATGTTGAGCAGGAACTCGCCACTTTCATGGGCAATATCCGCATAGGATTTCTGTTCATCGGTCAAGTCAGTTCTACTCAGCAGATCCAGCATCCCCAAAATGCCGTTCATGGGGGTGCGGATTTCGTGAGACATGTTGGCCAGAAATTCGGATTTTGCTTCGTTGGCGGCTTCAGCCCTTTGTCGAGCGGTTTTAAGGTCGCGCTCAAGCTTTTTGGGTTCAGAAATATCCTGCACGATGGACCAGATCACGTCTCTGCCATCGTCATCCTTGATCAATACGCCATAGAGCAGCACCGGGTATCGGTGGCCGTCCTTGTGAATATATTCTTTTTCATAAGGTCCATAATGTCCCTCCGACTTGAGCTTGCCAAGCTGGATGGCCTCCTGCTTTTCATATTCAGGGGGGGTCAGATCCCAGTATGAGAGCCTGTTGAGTTCAGGCAGATTATACCCGGTAAAGCGCCGGAATTCCCGATTGACCTCCAGAAAGCTGCCGTTGCTGGCCAGGTTCTTCGCGATACCGACAGGAGCGTTGGAGACAAAATTCTCGACAGAGCTGACAATCAGGCTGTTGTTGTTCCGGATTTGCTCATTCAGTTTTTTTGTCTCGACATTGATCGCGCCCATTTCTGCAATCATTTCCGCGAGTTGGACGAGAAAGTCGAAATGAGATTTTATTTCTTTTTCGGAATAGACAGGAACCCGCCTGATGGCTTCGATATAGGCGTCCTCGTCAAAACTGATTTTACGGGCGCGGGCTCGAAACTCTTCAAGGTCCGGCTCTTTTAGAAAGAACTGTCCGGTAAAAAGATTTGCCAGATGAACGCCATTGATTTTGATTGGCGTTGCGACTTCAACCAGGCCGTTTTTGCACCGGTAAAGATTATAGGTATGACCTTTTTCCAGGCCACTGGCGATGGCAGTGTCGCTTTCCAGGCAATTGCCGCAGGTGACGGCGTTCTTGCGGTGAAACTTGGTGCAGGCGTCCTGCCAGTTGGTGGCGATCAGCACATTCCCTTCCAGGTCCAGGAGAGCGGTGACCATGCCGGTCGCGCTGGAATAGCTTTCCAGAAGCTTTTCCAGCCTCTGGATATCTACAAGTTCGGAGATATGGTATCTGGCCCAGAAATTCTCACCCATGACTTTGCCTCAATTCGCTTCTCAACTTTGTGGAGTGTATAGTAGATTTACCCAACAAGTCGTTAACCCTGAAACTGCATGGACCGATAGAGGGGATTGATCCCCTTTTTCATGATGCACAAGCGATTTCAGCTGGAACCGCTCGTCTACGGCGCGATCTATCTGGCGCTGATGGCGTTCCGGTTGAAGGGGTAGAAAGAAGCGCGCGATAGCTGCTTAGTTAGCCGGCGGCTTCCGACCAAAGCGGACATTCCAGTAACAGGAATAACTGTCGACGAACATGTCCCCTGCTGGCCGGAAGGCGCCTGTCCATAATGTGACATGCCAGCTTGCCTTTATCTGAGCCGATCTACATGACCCTTAAGGGACACCGTGTGCGCGGGCCTGGACATGCGGGCGCAGCGACACAAATCAAAATCGCCAATGGGAGACATAGGTATGAGCACAACGGGTAAGCAACTTTTCACCACGCTTGAAAGCAACGGCACGCTGACCGTCGCTATCGAGGACGTGACCTTCCCAGATCCCACGGGCAACCAGGTGCTGGTCAAGATGGAAGCCGCGCCGATCAACCCGTCGGACCTTGCCATCCTGACCAGTGCGGCCGATCTGGAGAATGCTGAGTATTCCCCCGGCAAGTATGTCGCCCAAATGCCTGAGCCCTTCAACACGGGCTCGAAAGCACGCCACGGCCTCAAGCTGCCTGCGGGGAATGAAGGCGCGGGCACGGTGGTCGCCGCTGGTGACAGCGATATGGCCAAGGCGCTTGTGGGCCAGCGCGTTGCCTGTGTGCCGGGCAATGCCTACAGCCAATATTGTATCGCAGATGCGAATATGTGCCTGCCGCTTGGCGACCATTCGGCGGAGGACGGCGCGAGCGCTTTTGTTAATCCGATGACCGCCCTTGGCTTTGCAGAAAATGCGAAGATGGACGGCCAGGACGCAATCCTGCACACCGTGGGCGCCTCCAACCTTGGGCAGATGCTGACGCGCATCTGCAAGGAAGACGGCCTCGGGCTCGTCAATATCGTGCGCAAGGACAGCCAGGTCGAGCTGCTTGAAAAGCTGGGATCTACGCATGTGGTCAATTCCGCGGCAGACGGTTTCATGGGCAACCTGCGGGCCGCGATTGATGATACGGGTGCTTTCTATGGCTTTGATCCGATCGGTGGGGGGCAATCGGTCGATACTGCCTTCAAGGCGATGGAACAGGTTGCCGTCAGCAGAATGACCGAATATTCGCGCTATGGGTCCAACCAGCCGAAGCGCATGTTCATTTATGGCCGTCTGGATGTTGGGCCGACGATCCTGTCGCCAAGCTACGGTTTCGGCTGGACCCTGTCTGGCTGGCTTTTGTTCCCGTTCCTGCAGTCTGTTGGCATGGAAACAGTTGGCCGCATGCGCAAGCGCGTGCTTGAAAGCCTGACAACCACGTTCGCCAGCAGCTACAAGAAGCGCGTCAATCTGGAAGAAATGCTGACCAAGGAAGCGGTCACGGATTACCGCGCCATGAGAACCGGCGAGAAATATCTGGTCACGCCCTGGTCATAGACGCCGCCGGATCATGGACACAAAGAGCGAGGAGCGACCATCCTGGTGGTCGCTCCTCAATTGTATTGACTATGTGCCGCGTGGTTTGGCGCGGGCGGTGGCTTGTGCGCCTGCCGGGTCATCGGGCCAAAAGTGGCGCGGGTATCGGCCCTTCATATCTTTGGCAACCGCTGCCCATGAGCCCTGCCAGAAACCCGGCAGGTCCTGCGTCATCTGTATCGGGCGATGCGCGGGCGACAAGAGGATAACCAGAAGCGGCACCTTGCCGCCCATGATGGATGGGTGGGTGGTCAGCCCGAAAAGTTCCTGCACGCGCACCTCAATGGCGGGCGCGGTCTCGTGCGCATAGTTGATCGGGATGCGCGAGCCGGTCGGCACTTGAAAGTGCGACGGCAGCAGGCTGTCGATCTGTGAGCGCAGCTCCCACGGCAGCAGCGCCGAAAGCGCCCCTTCAAGCATATCAGCGGTAATTTTCGAAATAGCCGTGGCGCCGCCCAGATACGGCGCGAGCCAGCTTGTGACATCCTGCCCAAGGGCCTTGTCGCTCAGGTCCGGCCAGGGCGCGCCAAGGGCCTCTTGCAGGTAAGTCGCCCGCGCGCGCATCGCCTGTTGTCCCTTGCTCCACGGCAGCACATCTAGGCCAAGCTCCTGAATGCCGGCACACAGCAGCGCGGCGGCGGCTTCCGTATCCTCGACCTTGGCTGTGGCGTCCGCGAGGATGACCTGTCCGATGGCCCGCACGCGACGCGCCCGGACGCTCCTGGACGCCCGGTCAAACTCCAGCCGCGTTTCCTCCGTGATATGTGCAGCGAAGCTTTCTTCAATCTCTTGAATGTCAATCGGGGCGGCGGCCCGGATACGCCCGGTTGCCGCCTGCCCGGTGATATCCGTCACCACCAGATACTTGTGCTTCGCCAGCGCGTGCGCTTCTGGCAGGCTTGCGGCGCGCCCATTCGCAAGGCGGTAACGGCCCGGCTTCCCTGCGGCCTGCGCCAGCCGGTCAGGGTAGGCATAGGCGAGCATTTGCCCGATGCTCATTTCTGTGTGCTGTTGCCGCGCACTGCCTGCCAGCTTGGCCCAGCGGCGAGCGAGGGCCTTGGCGTCCCTGGCGCGCGGGCCGCCATCACCAAGGAAACGGTGCAACCTTTCTTCAAGGTCTATCGTATCGCCGCCCAGCGCGTGTTCTGACACCAGCGCCGCAAGCTCAGCCGCCTGTTGCGCATGGCCGCCCGCCCCCGCGCGGTGGATCATATGCGCCAGCCGCGGATGAAGGGGGAAGGCCGCCAGCGCGCGGCCCTCATCGGTGATCTGCCCATTACCATCGATAGCATCCAACTTCCGAAGGAGCGCAGCGGCTTCTGCCCAGGCAGGCGCAGGCGGCTGGTCCACAAACTGCATTTGCGTGGGGTCGGTCACGCCCCAGGCCGCGAGGCTGAGCGCAAGCGGGGCCAGGTCGGCGGCCAGGATTTCAGGCGTGTCAAAGGCCTTGAGGGCAGCAGTTTGCCCCTTGGCCCACAGGCGGTAGCAGACGCCGTCCTCAAGGCGGCCCGCGCGGCCTTGCCGCTGCGTGGCGGCGGCCTGGGAGATTTTTCTGGTCTCCAGCCGCGTCAGCGCTGTTGCGGGCTCATAAACCGGCACGCGGGCGAGCCCGCTGTCAACAACAATGCAGATGCCTTCAATGGTCAGCGACGTTTGCGCGATGGTGGTTGCCAGAACCACCTTACGGCGGCCATCTGGCGCGGGCGCGATGGCCTTGTCCTGCTCCTGGGGCGTCAGGCGCCCGTATAGCGGCGCGATGTCTGTGGTGTCTGCCACCTGCCCAGTGAGGCGTTCGGCAACCCGGCGGATTTCAGCCTCCCCCGGCAAGAAAACCAGAAGGGACCCGCGCTCCTCCCGAACCGCCATCATGACTGTGGAGACAACTTGGTCCTCAATCAGTACGTCAGGTTTCGGCGGCGCATAGCGGGTCTCAACGGGGTAGGCGCGGCCTTCGCTTTCCACGAGCGGCGCATCCGAGAGCAGCTTGGACATGCGCGTAGGATCCAGCGTGGCCGACATGATGAGGATGCGCAGGTCCTCCCGCAGAATGGCAGTGTCAAGGGCAAGTGCCAGACCGAGGTCGCCGTCCAGGCTGCGCTCGTGAAATTCATCGAAAACAACCGCCGCGACGCCGGTGAGTTCCGGGTCATCCAGGATCATGCGGGTGAACACGCCTTCTGTGACCACCTCGATCTGTGTCCTGGCGCTGACGCGGGTATCCAGCCGCACCCGGTAGCCCACGGTTTCGCCAACATCTTCCCCGAGCGATTTTGCCATAAAGTGCGCGGCAGCCCGTGCCGCGATGCGCCGGGGCTCCAGCATGATGATGCGACCCCCCGCGCGCCAGGAGGCGTCCAGCAGATGCAGCGGCACGCGCGTGGTCTTCCCCGCGCCCGGTGCAGCCACCAGCACGGCAAAGGCGCTGTCGTGCAATGCCGCCATCAGTTCAGGCAGCACGCTGTCAATAGGAAGGGGAGAGGCCGCTTTGGTCATGGACCCTACATAGGTGAAACACCCCATGCTGAAAAGCCCTATTGCGCGATAGGGTCAGCCTAGCAGGGGCTGTACATGTCGCGCAGCTGCTGCAGGTAATCCTCTAATGGCTCAAGGCCCAGGCTTTTGCGCCGGGCATCCACATTTTCGGTGTCTTCGATCTCGTAAGAAACGATCTGGCCGTTCTCACAAGCGGACTGTGTCCCGTATGTTTGCTTTCGGCCCTGCCTTTTGGCGATGCGGTCAAACATGTTAGCATAGGCGCTGCCGTGCATCTTGCCCTTAAGTACCAGCGGTTTGATGTCTTCCAGGGTTTTAAGCTGGAAGTCGGTATCGTCTGAGTGCTGTACGATTGTCCAGGCGTCAGAGGCGATGTCGGGCTTGATGTCTGCAAGCTCCGCCCATGACACTTTCTTGAGCAATTCCTTGAGGCGGGCTGTGTTGGCTTCGTCCACGCGGTCGATATAGGCACCGATAGCCTCATCCAGCGCCGCCCTTTCTTCCGCTGACAAGGCCTCTGACTTTCGCATATCCATGAAGGTCAGGCGAACAAATTGGTCAGCGGCAACCATACCGCCGATTTCCTGCACAAATGGTAGCATTTTTTCCATCTGGTGTACTTCTGCGGCCTCGGCAACATTGGCCTCATCCGTGCCGGAAGCATTGGCCATCGTGGCGGCAGGTACAATGCTCACCAATCCTGCTAAGGCAAGAAAAAACCTGAATTTCAATTGGCTTCTCCACTTGCCAGCGCATGTATCAGCAGCGCGGCTTTTTCGATGTTCTTCTTGAAGCTGGTCATGTCCGCCACCTCGTCCTTGGTGTGGCCGCCTGTGCCCATCAGGCCCATGCCGTCGAGCGCCATGGTCACATGGTCTGCCGCGAAAGAAATGTCTGCGGCCCCTGCCTTGCGTGGGTTCACAGCGTCAATTTTGCCGTATCCCAGCTTTTCGCTGATACCGCTATAGAGTGCCAGCAGCCTGGCGTTGCCCTCGGTGGGGGCCATGGGTGGGTAACCGGGTGCGAACGTCAGCGTGGCGGTGGTGTGGTTGAGGTTTGCTGCCACAATCGCCTGCATCTTGGCCTTGGCTTCGGCCAGCTGCGCGGGCGACAGGGCGCGGATGCCGCCGGTGACAAACAGTTCCTTCGCCACCACGTTGGTTTTACCGAAGCCGGAGGCTGTGGCTGTGGCTGCGTCATCTGTCACGCGCGTACCGCCCACGATGCGACCGGGGTTGAAGGTCAGGTTTTCCATGCCCTCAAGCTGAAGGCGGAACTCATTTAGGATGCGCGCGGCCTCAAGCACCGCGCCGTAGCCCACGTCGGGCGTGAAAATCTGGCTGCTGTGCGCCGGGCGGCCCGTGACCTCAAGCGTCCAGTCCGTGCTGCCGCGCCGGGCGGTGACGGCGGTTGCGATGTTGCCGTCGCCGTCCTCGAACCCAAGCGCGATATCGGCCCAGATGGCGGCGTCCACGATGGCTTTCTTCGATGCCGCGAGCGGTTTGCCGCTGGCTTCCTCGTCGCCCGTCATGACGATGCGGATGCTGACATCATCAAGCGCGCCTGCGGCCTTCAGGGCGCGCACGGCCTCGATGATGATCACGTCGCCGCCCTTCATGTCGGTGATGCCAGGGCCCGCCACTTTGTTCGCGCCCATGGGCGTGTAGGCCTGGAAGGCATCGTCTTTCGCGAACACGGTATCCAGGTGGCCGATCATCAGGATTCTGGGGCCTTTGGTGCCATAGGATGCCACCAGATGGCCGGCGCGGCCGAAGTCTGTGCCGTCCACCCACTCGGTCTCAAACCCGATGGCCTTCAGTTCCTCCGCGAACAGGTCGCCCACTTCGCGCACACCCGCGTGGTTCAATGTGCCGCTGTTGATGTTCACGGCTTTCTCAAGCAGCTGCTCCGCCGCTGGAAGCTGGGCCTCAATCGCGGTCAGGATGGCGCGTTCGGTGGCATCGTCTGCCAAAGCGGCAGGGGTGCCGGTGAAAAGGGTGGCAATCAGGGCAAGGCAAAGCGCGCGCATGGGTGATCCTTCTGTTCGGTTTGGGGCGTCCGGGAACGGGCCGCCTCGACCGTGCCAAAAGATGCGTCCCAGGGCAATGGCTTTTCCGGTCATCGGCTGTTCGGGGCATCGGCTTTACCGTTGAGGCGATTATTGAAATTTTTATGTCTGGGCATTTCAGCCTTTGATTTCGGGGGGGCTGCTGCGTACTTTGGTTGGGAACAAGTTTTGAGACGACGATCCGTGAAAGATCAGGGGGGGCATATGGCCGAGGTAAAGAAACCAGTATCCGAAGGCGCACCCGCTGCCACATCTGAGGGCGCGGGCATCGGCATTTTTGAAAAATGGCTGTCCGTGTGGGTGGCGCTCGCAATCGGCGCCGGTATCCTCATGGGGCAGCTGTTTCCCGATGTGTTCGCCCTTCTGGCGAAGCTTGAGTATGCCAATGTGAACCTGCCGGTCGCGGTGCTGATCTGGGCGATGGTGTACCCCATGATGGTGTCGGTGGATTTTTCCAGCATCACCCATGTGGCGGACCAGCCGAAGGGCCTTCTGATCACGCTGGTGGTCAACTGGTTGATCAAGCCATTTACCATGGCGGCCTTGGGCGTGCTGTTCTTTGGCTATGTGTTTGCCGATTTCATGACGGCGGATGATGCGTCGTCTTATATCGCGGGGCTGATCCTTCTGGGCGCTGCGCCCTGCACGGCGATGGTGTTTGTCTGGTCCCACCTGACGAAGGGGGACCCAAACTATACGCTGGTGCAGGTTAGCGTGAATGACCTCATTATGGTGTTCGCCTATGCGCCGATTGTCGTGCTGCTCTTGGGCGTTACGGACATTCCGGTGCCGTGGGATACGCTGGTGCTTTCGGTGCTTCTGTATGTGGTTGTGCCGCTTCTGGCGGGCTGGTTCACCCGGCGTAGAATTTTGCGAACACGCGCCACTGAAGACGCGGTGGCCGATTTCACGGCCAAACTGAAGCCCTTCTCGATCCTGGGGCTGTTGGTGACCGTTGTGTTGCTGTTCGGTTTCCAGGGGCAGGTGATCCTGGCGCAGCCGCTCTTGATCATGCTGATCGCTGTCCCGCTTCTGATCCAGTCGTACGGGATTTTCGCGGTGGCGTACGGCGCGGCCTGGGCGATGCGGGTGCCGTTCCGGATCGCGGCGCCCTGCGCCATGATTGGCACATCCAACTTTTTTGAATTGGCCGTGGCCGTGGCCATCAGCCTGTTCGGCCTGAATTCCGGTGCGGCGCTGGCGACGGTCGTCGGGGTTCTGGTGGAAGTTCCGGTGATGCTGTCGCTCGTGGCCTTCGCCAACAGAACCCAGGGACATTTCCCAAAGGCCTGAGGCCCGTATCATGAGGCCTGTCTCTTAAGGAAGGTGGTTAAATGCAAAAACACAAAGACTGTTACGGCACCATGTTTCACGACAGTTTGCACGTTCAGGGCAATGAAGACATGAAGGGCAAGGCCTTCGACTTCAAGCTGAGTTCCATGGGGTTGGGGACCACCGACCGGGTGGTCAGCGTGAAGATGGAGGAATGGGACGACTGCGTCGCGTGCGAAGAGTTCGAGCATTGCTACAAATTGTGCGCCGCCAAGCTGATGCTGGAAACCGCCATCCGCCGAGCCTGAGGCGGGTAGGGCAGGCGCGGGAAGTCATGGTTTTCGCTTAAGTCTTAATGCCAGATGCCTGCCGGGTCCCAGTGCTCGACAATCTTGCCGTCCGAAACGCGGAACATGTCGAACCAGGTGGTGGTGTAGGTTTCGCCGTCCTTTGTGGGGTGCTTGCGCCTGGAGACAAAGGCGAGCGTGACAATATCCCGTTCGGCGGTGATCATCACAAGGTTCGGGATGCCGGTTGGCGGGGTGGCCGGTTTTGGCTGACTTTTGAGGAAGCCTTCGAGCGCGGCGCGGCCCGTGGGCACATTGGGGTTATGCTGGATATAGCCTTCGGCCACCATGCTGGGCAGCAGTGCCATGTCCTTGCCCAGGAACACTTTTACCCAGAAATCATAGACCAGCTTCTTGTTGGCCTTCAGCGCCGGGTCAGGGCTTTCAAGCAGGGCTTCCTGGTTCGGGTGCGGCTCGACCGCAACCTGTGCCCCGGCCTGCGGCGCAAGGGCCATCAGACTAACTATCAGAAACAGTTTTTTCATGACCTTCCCCCATCTGTGCGGCCTTTATTCATCGGCCTTCTCTGTCATGGGGGTACGCAGAAAGGGATGCCCTGTCCAATCAACAGGGCATCACGCCCATGTGACCGGGGGCTTAGTCCTGCTCGATGGTGGGTTCGTGCTCCACCGGGCAGTTCAGGCTGTTGGCAACAAAGCATTCCTTGTTTGCGACCGCGTGAAGCTTTTTCGCGGTTTCCATATCGCCACCCGCCTTGATGGTGATGCGCGGCCTGAGGATGATTCTCTCGAATTTCGAGGTTACGCCCTTGCCTTCCACCATCACGCCTTCGGCGTCATCCACATAGCTGGTTACCACGATATTGTTCACCGCGCACAGGTGCAGGTACCACAGCATGTGGCAGGCGCTGGTGGATGCCACCAGCATGTCTTCCGGATTGTGGCGGGCGGGGTCCCCCCTGAAGGCGGGATCGCTTGAACCAAGGATGTCGGGCTTGCCGTCCACGCTGATCGCATAGTCGCGGCTATAGCTTTTGTAGGTTCTGGTGCCTTCCTCAAGTGCGCCGGTCCAGGTGGTGCGGGTGTGATAGTGGTGCTCTGCCATGATGCGTTCCTCTTGATGCTGCTGTCATCAGGAAGGTACGCCCCGGGCGGCAGGTGCGCCAGTGCCAATTCCGCGCATCATGGTGGTGCCAGAATGTGGCTAGTCGGCCTTCAGCGCATTATAATAGCCCATCTGCGGCGCGGATGCCTGCATCGACAGGATATGCTGCCAAGCGCCACTCGCCACGATGGCATCGAAATGCTGCTGGTGCAGGGCGCGACTTTGCCACGTTTCCAGAAGGGTGATCCGGTGCCTGTCGTCCTGGTGGATCATCACGCGGGCCTCGATGAAGCCGGGCTCGCTTTGCATGTCCTTGTCCACGCCTGCCATGATGTCCATGAAGGACGCCAGATGCTCGTCCTTGACGTGAAACTCGATCTTGAGGAGCGCGGCTTCCGCACCTGCATCCATAAAGGGGTCTTCAGGAAGGTCGGATGCAGACGCGGAAGCCGCAGGGAATACAGGGAATACAGTGGTAGATGCCAGCAGCAGGAGTGCGAATAGGGAAAGCTTCATGGTCGGTGCCTCAACATGTTTCATTTTTTGATGTTCGTGGTAATTTTCTATATGTTTTGGCCCATGAGGCACAGATTACAGGTTGAAACATGAATTTCAAAAATGAAATACCAAGCTGGGATGACATCCGCCTGTTCCTTGCGGTGGCGCGGGGCGGCGGGCTGAAAGGGGCGGCTGACGCTACCGGCATCAGCGCCGCCACGCTGGGGCGTCATGTGCTCAGGCTTGAGCGGGCCATTGGCGGCGACCTGTTTGAGAAACGCCAGACCGGCTACCGGCTGACGGCGATGGGAGACGAGTTCTATGAGTATGCCCGCCAGTTCGAAGATCAGGCTGCGGCGCTGGAGCGCTGGCGGCAGGGACGTACCGGCACGCGCACCCTACGGATCGCCGCGGGCAGCTGGACAGCCTGGTATGTCACATCGCATCTGGCAGCGCTCAGGCAGGCCTGCCCGGATGTCCCCATTGAACTTGTCACCGGTGCGGGCTTTGTTGATCTCCTCAGGCGTGAAGCTAATATCGGCATCCGGAACAGGCGGCCGCAGCAACCGGGGCTGGCGGGGCGCAGGATGGCGTCGGTGGCCTTCGCGATCTATGGTGCGCCAGTGCATACGGCGGTGGCAGGCGGTTTGGATGGCTGGGCAGACTATGCGGTCCTGCCGTGGATCGGCGCGGCCAATGTGGATACGCGTATGGGTGCGAACCAGACGCCTTCGGCAAAATGGATGCAGGAAAATGTGGGTGCGGCCTTCAGCTTCGCCGCAACCGATGTGCGGCTTTTGCTGGACGCGGCGGTGGCCGGTGCGGGCGTTTGCCTGCTGCCGTGTTTTGTGGGCGATAGCACCGGGGGGCTTGTGCGCCTGTCGGCCGAGGTAGAGCCGCTCAGGCACGACCAGTGGCTGGTGAGCCACGAGGAAGACCGGCACTTTCCAGCGGTGCGGCGCATGCTGGATGCCCTGGCCGCCATTTTTACCACCCACGCTCCGCTTTTCGCTGGAACGGCGGCAGGGTTAAAAAAGTCGTCATGAAGCAGCAAAATCGGCTTGACCTTCGCCCGCGCGCATTTTATACCGGCGCAGCTTTCGGCGGCAGTGTAGCCGTTTTTAGTAGTCTTGAGTTGTTACAGACGCGTCGGAAGCCTGTATATTTTGGCCGAGTAGCTCAGTTGGTTAGAGCAGCGGAATCATAATCCGCGTGTCGGGGGTTCAAGTCCCTCCTCGGCTACCAATAAAACAGCCCTGAGGCTTTGTGCCTCGGGGCTTTTTTATTTGGTGCGCCTCGGATGTACGTAATCCCCCGTGGTTCATACGAGCGCGACGCGTGGCGCGCGAGTGACGTCGAGCGAACGCGAGACGGTCCTGCAAGGATGAAAACAGGCAACAGGCCTGTTTTCACAATTCCCTCCTCGGCTACCAATCACAAAAGACCCGTGGGTTCAATTGAGCCTGCGGGTTTTTTTGTTTTCCGCGGTCAGCTATGTCGCCGTTCACCCGATTGCCAAGAGCGCAAGGAGTGAGTATCGTATAAATTGTTCTATCACAATTAGTGGTAGACATTGGGCCAGCTTAGATGTGGAGGACAGCATGAGCGAGCAGCAATCGGTTTCAGCAGATACCAAGGCAATGATGCAATTTGAAGCCAGCAAAAAATCTGCAGGCATAGCCTATTTATTGTGGTTTTTTCTGGGGGCATGGGGCGTACACCGGTTTTACGCCGGTCAGACCGGGACGGGTGTGGCCATGTTGGTTCTGTTCGGAGCTTCGGCGCTTTTGTCGGTAGTGGGCATTGGCTTGCTGGGTTTCTTTGTCTTGGGGATATGGCTGTTTGTCGACCTTTTCCTGATCCCCGGAATGGTTGAACGCCACAACAGCGATCTTCTGCGCCAATTCGGTTAGGCTGAAGGGCGCGTTAGCTTCGAGGTATGGTTGGTTAGATGAGCAGGAGACCCGTCGGTCCCTCTGGGCCGGCGGCTTTTTGTTGCGTGTCCCATTTGACCTCTCCGCCCCCACACCCTATACCCACCTGCATGCAGATCTTTGACGGCATCATATCGGACCGGGGGTCCAAATACGCGGTTTCGGGCGGGCCCTGCGCCAGCCCGGAGGATGCCAAGGCCTTCATCAAGCAGCTGTGCCGCAAGAAGAAGTTCGCCAAGGCCACCCACAATACCTGGGCGTTCATGACGCCCGATGGGCCGGTCAAGAACGACGACGGCGAGACGGGAGCGGGGATGCTGATGGCGCAGATGCTGGAGCGCGAAGACCTGATGCACCATATTGTGGTGGTCACCCGCTGGTACGGCGGCAAGCATCTGGGCGGTGACCGCTTCCGCCACGTGCAGGACAGCGTGCGCTACTATCTGGATAACGCAGACCTGGGCTAGCGCGTCAGTTTCTCCACCATCAGGCTCTTGAGCTGCGCATCATGGAGCTTGCCAAGCGCGACGAGCGCACAGACAGCACCAATGAGCGCCAGCAGCATGTCGGACTGCGTGTCCCACACATAGCCTTGGGTGCCAAGGAAGGCATCCGCGCCCACGCCGGAGGCTTCTGCAACGCCCCATTCGATCAGCTCATAAAAGGCGCTGAAGGCCAGGCAGATGGACACAACAAACAGGGTGCGCCAACCGGTGCCGTTCACCACATTCTTGCGGATGAAGATCTCCCGTGCCAGCACCGCGGGCACAAAGCCCTGAAAGAAATGCCCAACCTTGTCATAGTTGTTCCGCGTGGCGCCGAAAAGATCGTCAAAGAAAGGCACTTCCGCGTAGGTATAGTGGCCGCCGACCATCAGCACGGCGGCATGCGCCAGTATGAGCCAGTACAGGAGCGGGGTCAGCCGGAAGGACCGGTAGGTGGCGATGATAAGGCCCAGCCCGATGATGGCGGGGGCGACTTCCAGGAACCAGGTGAAGCCATCCTTTGGCTCAATGCCGGACCAGACAAGGGTGCCAAGGAATATCAGCAACCATATATATTTCGCCATGCTTCAAGCTTTCCTGAATGATACGTGCCAACCAGCCTAGCGACGCAGAACAGTGCTTGCAAAGCAATTGGCGTAAGGGACAGGTTGTCTTAACCATCCGATTTCTGAAAAGCTTAATAATCGACTTAGGCGATTGCAGGAATCTGGACTTCCAATTTCCCATTGGTCCCGAAACGGGTGTATTATCTGCTCTACCATAAAGGGAGCGCAGGCCTGCGCGAGGAACGTCTTTATCGCCGTAAGAAAAAGAAGCGAACGGACGCCACAGGTCCACACTCTCCAACAAGTATGTTTCAGCTGCAAAGGCTGGTTGGCAGTCCTTTGCCCAACTTGAAGGAGGTAGGTAATGCTGAAGAGAACTCTACCATTCGTTGCTTTGTTGGCGATGGGAACCGCCCTGGCAACACCATCCACTGCCGCGTCCATGGACAACCATGGCGGCATGGGTATGCAGGCGCAAGCCGCGCCTGACAATGATTTCTGGTGGCCGAACCGGCTGGACCTGACGCCGTTGCGCCACAACAGCGTGGGCGCAAACCCACTTGGCGAGGATTTCGATTACGCCGAAGCTTTCAAAGATGTAGATGTCGACCAGTTGAAGCAGGAAATGGTTGACCTGATGACCACGTCGCAAGACTGGTGGCCGGCTGACTATGGCCATTATGGCCCGCTGTTTATCCGCCTTTCCTGGCACGCCGCCGGGACCTACCGCACGGTTGACGGGCGGGGTGGCGCTGACGGCGGCATGCAGCGCTTCGCGCCGCTCAACAGCTGGCCGGACAACACAAACCTTGATAAGGCGCGCCGCCTGCTGTGGCCGCTGAAGCAGAAATACGGCAACAAGGTAAGCTGGTCGGACCTTCTGGTGCTGGCGGGTACGGTGGCCATGGAATCCATGGGCTTCAAGACGTCCGGGTTCGCCTTTGGCCGTGAAGACGCCTGGCAGCCTGAAGAAGTGAACTGGGGCCCGGAAGGCGAATGGCTTGGCCGTGGCGCGGGCCGTCACAACAAGGAAGGCAAGCTGACCGGTGCGCTGAGTGCTGCGCGCATGGGCCTGATTTATGTGAACCCTGAGGGCCCGAACGGCAACCCTGACCCGCTTCTGGCGGCTGAGGAAATCCGCGACACCTTCGGCCGCATGGCCATGAATGACGAAGAAACCGTGGCGCTGATCGCTGGCGGTCACACCTTCGGTAAAACCCACGGTGCCGGCAAGGGCTCCAACCTTGGCGCCGACCCTGAAGGCGCGAGCCTTGAAGAGCAGGGCCTGGGCTGGAAGAGCAAATACAAGTCCGGCAAGGGCGCAGACACGATCACCAGTGGCCTTGAAGGCGCCTGGACCGTAAGCCCGGCCGAATGGACGCACAACTTCTTCCAGAACCTGTTTGGCTTCACCTGGGAGCTGACGGAAAGCCCAGCGGGCGCCAAACAGTGGACGCCTAAGGAAGACTATGCGGCTGACATGGTGCCGGACGCACACGACCCGGACAAACGTCACGCACCGATCATGCTGACGACTGACCTGGCGCTTCGGTTCGACCCAAGCTACGGCGAAATCTCCAAACGCTTCATGGACAACCCTGAAGAGTTTGAAAAAGCGTTCGCCTGCGCCTGGTTCAAGCTGACGCACCGGGATATGGGCCCAAGCAGCCGCTATCTGGGGTCCATGGCGCCGAAGGAAAGCTTCATCTGGCAGGACCCGGTGCCGAAGGCCGACTATAAGATGGTCACTGACCGCGACGTGAAGAAGCTGAAGAAGGCGATCCTTGATACCGGCCTCAGCGTGTCTGACCTGGTGCGGGCAGCCTGGGCATCTGCGTCTTCCTACCGCGAGACCGATATGCGCGGCGGCGCCAACGGTGCCCGCGTGCGTCTTGCACCGCAGAAGGACTGGGAAGCCAATGACCCAGAGGTTCTGGCCAAGGTGGTAAGCGCCCTTGAAGGCGTTCAAGCCAGCTTCAATGGCAAAAGCGGCAGCCGCAGGGTGTCTATGGCTGACCTGATTGTCCTTGGCGGTGCCGCAGCGATCGAGAAGGCCGCTAAAGATGCCGGCTATGACGTGGATGTGCCGTTCAAGCCGGGCCGCACAGACGCAACGGCTGAAATGACGGACGCTGCCTCCTTCGCGGTCCTGAAGCCATCTGCTGACGGCTTCCGCAACTATTTCGCGGACGGCAACGACCGCTCGCCTGCGGAAATGCTGGTGGAAAAAGCCGCGCTTCTGAACCTGACGGTGCCTGAAATGACGGTGCTGGTGGGCGGTATGCGCGCGCTTGATGCCAACACGGGCGGTGCCAGGCATGGTGTGTTTACCGATGCGCCAGGGACGCTGACCAACGATTTCTTCACCAACCTCCTGGATATGTCCACGGTTTGGAAGAAATCCGCTGACGGTCTCTACACAGGGCATGACCGCGAAAGCGGTGCCGAAAAGTGGACGGCAACCCCCGTTGACCTGGTTTTCGGTTCCAATTCCGAACTACGGGCAGTGGCTGAAGTATACGGCCTTGATGGTTCCGGCCAGAAGTTCGCTGAAGACTTTGTTAGCGCCTGGACCAAGGTGATGAACCTGGGCCGCTTCTAGGGAAGGCCAGATACACACAACCGAACGGCGGCGCTTTGCGTCGCCGTTTTCTTTTGAAGGGAGGGCGTTAGTCCGCGGTTTTGGGGAACAGGCACTCGCCGGGGTGAACCGTGAGGTTGGTCATAGCGCCCTCAGAGCCGGTCACCTTGAAGGTGCTGCACTCCTGCACGAAGGCATAAAAGCCCTGGTCGGTCAGGTCGATGGCGTGACCGCCTTCAAGCCTAATGGCCGTGATGGGCACCTTGTAGCCATAGACGGAATCGAACGGCATGCCGCCTTCATCAGAGGTCAGCTTTTCGGCAAATATGTGCCAGTCTGGCGTGGACCCCACATAGCGCGCGCTGTCCCCAAGGCTGACCAGGTCTGGCACTGTGAAGGTCGGAAACGTGCTGAGGCTGGCGACTGAGATTTCAAGTTCCCGCTCGCCCGAGAAGGCGGCATGGGTGGCTGGCGTGCTTACAAGGAGTGCCGCGACAAGCGCTGTCTTGAACGTGTGTTTCATGGTCTTTGTGCCTCCCGCGAGAAGATTACCACCATAACTTAGACAGACGATGAATGGAATTGCGCACCCGTCTGCCTCATGCTTCAGGTTTTGTCTGGCCGCACGGTAGGGATTTCCGGGCGGGGCTCAAATGCCACCAGGAAATATGATACGCCCCTGTGCAGATACAGAAGGAAAGGCCAGACCACCAGATACTGCTCGCCGCCCAATACAAGATTGCCCACCATCAGCAGTACAAGGCCGATCAGGGGCGACAGGATCAGGAATTCGGCCCGCAGGCTGTAGCGGCTTGGGGTTGGCGCTGTTTTGCCCGCCAGCCAGCGCAGCACCAGGGGCAGGGCATAGTCGATGGCCACCCAGACGATAAACAGCGTGTTGCCAAACAGGATCATGGCCTCCAGTGGTGGGGTGACAGTGAGCCAGTCATTGAGGGCGGCTGTCATGATCACGAAAAACGGCGCCGAAACCCCGACCAGTGCAACAAAGAAGCGCCAGATAGCCCGCGCCTTGCGCCAGCCGTCAAGCTGCCCGATCCGGCCGCTGTGAAACGGGATCATCAGGCAGATGCAGAAGGCCTGCAGGTAAAAAGAAAAGTCCCAGAACCAGCGCGTGCCAAGAAGGTCGCTGTTGCCGCCAAAGGGCGGGAAATAGATCGCCATGATGATGGATAGATGCAAACCAACCAGAACCACTGCAGTTCCGGCCGCCAGGGCCCGTTTGTTTTGCACGTTGCGCATGCCGCCAGTAAAGCGAAACAGGCCGATGCACGCAATCGATTTCGGTGTGCCACGGCCTGGGCGGGACAAAATAAAACCCCGGGGCGGTGGCCAGATGGCACCGTCCCGGGGGTGGGGCACATGGGGCGCCGCCATCGCCCGCATGTGCTTCAGTCGCGTCAGCTATAGACCAGCTTTGTTGGCTCCAGCGTCAGCTCCAGTTTCGCCACATTGGCCGGGTTGAGGCTCACAAGCACGTGGGCGAACCGGTCGGAATAGGCGAAATTATAGGCGTCCGACAGGGGCGCCAGCGTGGCAGCCCACTGGTTGAAATAGGGTTTCTTCTTCTGCATGCCTTCAAAGAACAGGCTGTTTGGCAGCGTGAACCATTTCTGGCTTGGCAGTGAGCCGACCATTTCGCCACCGGTCGTGGTTTCGCTGCCCACGGCACCGATGCTGATACCCGAGAACAGGTCGCCGCTGATCCAGCCGTACACATCGTTGGCAGGCGATACCGGCGTGCTGGCGCCGTCGAAGTAATAGGGCGCGTTGCCGCCATAGATGCCGCTTGGGTTCAGAAGGTCATCCCGCTTGAACAGCATGGTGGTGCCGCCCTTCACTGGCACCAGCTTCTTATCCGCGCCTTGAATGACGAGTTCGGCTTGCGTCAGTGTGATGTTGAGGTCCGCGTCGATGGTGGCCAGATACTGGTAGCTCTGGCGCGACTGCGGACCGGTTGGCGGCACATTCGGGCCAACGCCCGCGAACTCGCCCTTGATGATGGCGATCACGCCGTCCCCAAGGTTCGGCACAACGCCGCCAGCCGCCGTGCCGGGGCCGTATGTCTCCTTCAGGAAGCCCAGATAGTCTTCCATCAGGTTATAGGGCATCACCGGGATGCCGGTGTTGGGGTAGACGGAAGGGTATGACGACGGGCCGATGACGCGGGCGAAGTTTGTTCCGGGTTTGGGGCCGCTGCCATACTGCTTGAAATCGCCGGGCACCACGGCGGGAAGCGGCGCACCGTCAGTCCCACCGGGGCCCGGCAGCCCTGAGACTGGCGGTGTCGTCAGGGCTTTGAGCTTGGAATAGACCTGATCTGATGTCGCGCTGCCCTTCAGCCCACTGTCCACCTGCACGGCCTTGCCGGCTGCGTCATAGCTGGTAAGCGACATGGGGATGGCCCAATAGTCGATTGTGGTCAGGTTCGCGGCGTCTGCAGGGTCTCCATTGAAGGTGATTTCCATCTTGTCATAGCGCAGATAGAAATTGGGGTCCGTCACCGCCTGGCCGGGTTCATAGCCGTCATGCTGCGGGGCCCAGGCCTCGCCATAGCATACGTAAATCCGGCCGCTGAAGTTGCTGATGCTGATGCCATCAGACAGCTCGGCAAGCGTGTACCAGTTGCCGCCACCCGCGATTGAGTATACCGATGCGATGGCGGCGCCGGTTTTTGTGTTGGTGATATTGAGTGGCGCACCCGCGCCAGGCACAAAACCGATATGTACGTCGCCTGCGGGCAGGCTGCTGCTGTTGGTGAAAGTGAAATCCAGAGTGGCCATTATGTCCTCCTACTAATGATTGCCTGAAACAATCATTGCGCGAAAATAATACACTGGAAAGCGACCAGCTCTTTTATCTTGCGACAGTTGGTTGTATTGGGGACCGATGGCCTCGCCAGCACGATATCTTTATCGCACTGACGACGGGGCTGGGTTCAATATGTGAAGGGCTTTTTCGAGTAGTGCGGCGCTCACGCGCACTGGCTTACCGTCACCGGCACACCGTTGAGGGCCGCGTTGCCACTGACAGGATCAAAAAGCTTGTCATCTGTCAGGGTGTTGCAGTTGACGCCTTCCTGCAGTGATGCCACGGCAAGCTTGATGCCTTTCTCCTTGTGGCCCCAGCCGTGGGGCAGGCTGACCACACCCGGCATCATATCTTCGCTGGCGATCACCAGCGTTTCCACTTCGCCGACGCGGGAGGCGATGCGCACCCTTGTGTCGTCTTCTATGCCGCGGGCCGCCATGTCGGAGGGGTGCATCATCAGTTGCCAGCGCGCCGGGCCTTTGGTCAGGCGGGTACTGTTGTGCATCCAGCTGTTGTTGGAACGCACGTGCCGACGCCCAATCAACAGCAGCTCGCCGTTCGTCAGGGATTGGCGGCTGTCCATCAGGCGCTTGAGGTCATCCAGCATCAGGCCGATGTCCAGCTTGGCGGGGCCTGACAGGCGCTCTGGCATGCTGGGCACCAATGGGCCAAGGTCAATGCCGTGTGGGTGCGCGGCCAGCTTTTCAAGCGTCAGGCCCATTTCCGCGCCTGAGGCCTTGCCGTAAGGGCCATACTGCAGGCCCTGGTCCAGAAGCACATGCGGGGCGGGGAGGGGCTTATAGTCCATCCCCTTCTTCTTCGCGATGGCGGCCGCGAGGCCGATCATGATCTCCCAGTCGTGCTTGGTGCCCGCGGGCGGGTCAAACACCGGCGCGTTGTAGCGGGTGATGTTCCTGACGGCCAGCCGGTTGAAGCTGATGTCATAGTGGTCATGCTCCAGCGCCGAGGTGGGCGGCAGGATCACATCCGCGTGCCGGGTGGTTTCATTCAGGTAGATGTCGATCGACACCATGAAGTCGAGGCCCTCGAACGCCTTTTCCAGATCACCCGCGTTGGGGGCGGAAAGCGCCGGGTTGGCGGCGATGGTGAACAGGCCCTTGATCTGGCCTTCGCCGGGGGTGAGGATTTCTTCCGCCATCGCCACAGCCGGGAACTCGCCGGAGAAAACAGGCAGGTGGCTGACGCGGGTGTGTTTGGTGGCGAAATAGCCCGCGCCGCGCGCGCCGGGTGTCACGTTGCCGAACGCAGGCGTTGGCACCATGATGCCGCCCGGTACATCCATGTTGCCGGTGATGATGTTCAGTACCTGCAACGCCCACTGGCACAGAGTGCCGAAGGCCTGGGTGGAAACCCCCATGCGGCCATAAGCTGCGGCGCCTTCGGTGGTGGCCATGGTGCGCGCCAGGTCGCGTATCACATCCGCATTGATGCCTGTCTGTTCAGCGGCCAGCTCCGGCGTGAAGGGGATAACGGCCTCGCGCACCGCTTCAAGCCCCGCCACGTGGCCTTCCATGGGACCCAGGTCCACAAGGCCCTCTGCAAACACGGTCTGGATCATGGCCAAAATCAGGAAGGCATCGCTGCCGGGGCGGATGAAATGATGGGCGTCGGCGATGGCCGCCGTTTCGGTGCGGCGGGGGTCGATCACTACAAACTTGCCGCCGCGTGCCTGGATATCCTTCAGGCGGTTCTTCACGTCCGGCACGGTCATCATGCTGCCGTTTGACGCCAGCGGGTTGCCGCCGATGATCAGCATGAAGTTCGTGCGGTCGATATCCGGCACCGGCACCAGATACTGGTGGCCATACATCAGGTGTCCCACCAGCATGTGCGGCAGCTGGTCAAGCGACGTGGCAGAGAAATGATTGTCCGTGCCGATAACGCGGCGAAGCTCGCCGCCGTGGGTCAGGGTGCCGTAGTTGTGCACACTGGGGTTGCCGGCGAAGAAGCCAATACTGTTGGGCCCGCCCGCTTCCTGGATGGCCACCATCTTTTCGGCCACCAGGTCGAAGGCTTCGTCCCAGCTGATCCCCTGCCATTCGCTGCCCACACGCCTGATCGGCTTGGTCAGTCGGTCGGTGTCTGTCTGCAGGTCCTGCAGCGCCGTGGCCTTGGGGCAGATATGACCGCGGCTGAAGGGGTCTTCCCGGTCGCCCTTGATGGAAATGATCCGGTCGCCTTCGGTCTCGATCGCGACACCGCAGATGGCCTCGCACAGATGGCAGGACCGGTAATGGGTTTTCCTCAGATCACTCACGGCTGTCTCCCCAGATGGCATCAAATGACGTCAGTTGGCATCATAATGTTTTAACCTTTGATGTGTATGCGTGAGCTATGGTGATTGACCGACGTTTCAAGGTCCAGCTCCATTGAAGTATCGGACAGTCATTGCACCCAGGGCACATGCCTGATAGGCCTGTTGCCCGAACAAGAACCCCCGCACGCATTATCAGGAGGACCTGTGACTTTACGCGCGACACTTTTCAGTATTGCCGCCCTTCTTCTGGGCGCTGGCAGTTTGAACCTGGGTATGGGGCTGCAGGCCTCGCTTCTGGGCGTGCGCGCGGGTATCGAGGACTTCCCGACGCTGCTGATCGGCCTTGTGATGTCGGCCTATTACGCGGGCTTTGTGGTGGGAAGCCTGTATGCGCCCAGCGTGGTGGCACGGGTGGGGCATATCCGCACCTTTTCGGCCTTCGCATCGCTTGCGTCGGCTGCAGCCATTTGCCACGCGGTGTTTGTCGATCCTATCAGCTGGATTGTGTTTCGCGCGCTGACGGGTTTCTGTTTCGCAGCCCTTTGCCTGGTGGCGGAAAGCTGGCTTAACGCCCGCGCCAGCAACCTCAACCGCGGCACTATAGTGTCCATCTATTTCGTGGTGATGCTGGGCATGACAGCCGCAGGCCAGGCCTTCCTGATGATGGCGCCGCCAGAAGGCTATGACCTGTTCGTCTTCGTCTCGGTGATCATCTCGCTCGCGCTGGTGCCGATTGCGCTGACAAGCACCCCCAGCCCAGAGATTTCAACGCCTGACCGTATGGGGCTCCGAAAGCTTTATAAAGTGTCGCCGGTAGGCGCGGTGGGGACTATTTTCGCGGGCCTGATCGCAGGCGCCTATTGGGGTCTGGGGGCCGTATTCGCGCAGGCCAAGGGGCTGGTATCCGACGATATCGCCGTGTTCATGACCCTTCTGGTGCTTGGCGGCGTGGTGACCCAGTGGCCGCTTGGGCGCCTGTCGGACCACATGGACCGGCGGATCGTGATCGGCTTTGTCGCCATTTCCATCGCAGCGGTCGGTATTCTGTTGTCAACGGGTGTCCTGCCTGACGACCCGTGGCTCTTTGTTATGGGGGCGCTGATGGGCGGCCTCGTGCTGCCGCTCTATGGCCTTGTGCTGGCGCATACCAACGACCACCTTGAGGCTGAGGACTTTGTCCCCGCAGGCGCAGCGCTTCTGATGTTCTACGGTGTGGGTGCGGTACTGGGGCCATTGCTGGGTACGCTGGCGATGCGGATCGTCGGTCCGGGCGGTCTGTTCCTCTATCTGGCGCTTGCGGCCGTTACACTGGCCACCTTCACAGCCTACCGCATGACCCAGCGCGCAGGGGTGGACGCGGAAGATACAGAGAGCTTCGTGCCGGTCACCAGCACCACAGCCATGGCCTATGAACTGGACCCACGTGGTGAAGACGAAGATGACCTGGGATTTGAAGAAGATCCCGAAGCCCAGGCTGTCCAGATCGCGGATCGGCCTTGATACGGGCGCGCACCCGCCCTTCGTGCATTCCAATTTGACCGGGTAGATCTTTAGGCTACAGTACACAGGCATGGGGGCATGCACTGGGGCTGGGAGCACTTATGACAGATCAGACGTTCGACATTGTCGTCTTCGGGGCCACAAGCTTCGTTGGTAAAATCCTGTGCGCCTATATGGCGGAACAGTATGGCCGGGACGGCAGCGTACGCTGGGCGGTAGCCGGTCGGTCACTGACCAAGCTGGAAGCACTTCGGACAAGCCTCGGCAAGGGCGCGGACGGTCTTGAGTTGATCGTGGCCGACGCGGCAGACGAGACGGCGCTCAAGGCCATGGTGGCACAGACCAAGGTCATCATTTCAACCGTCGGGCCTTATGCGCTCTACGGTGAACCGCTGGTGAAAGTCTGCGCGGAAACCGGCACCGACTATGTCGATCTGACCGGCGAAGTTCAGTGGATTCGCCGCATGGTACGCCGCTACGAGGATGTGGCTGAGGCAAGCGGTGCCCGTATCGTTCACTGTTGCGGCTTTGACAGTATCCCCAGCGACCTGGGCGTGCATTTCCTCGAGCGCGAAGCCATGGCCAAATTCGGGGCGCCCGCCACGCGGGTGAAGATGGGCGTGAAAGCCATCAAGGGCGGCATGTCCGGCGGCACGGTCGCGAGCCTGATGAATGTCATGAAGGAAGTGGCCAAGGAACCTGAACTGAAGAAGGAACTGGCAGACCCCTATAGCATCTGCCCGCGCGAACATGGGTTCAGGGCGCGTCAACGCAACATTTCGGGTGCCAAATTCGATAAGGATTTCGGCCGCTGGCTGGCGCCCTTCATCATGGCGGGAATCAACACCCGTGTTGTTCACCGCACCAATGCGCTGAAGGGCAAGGCCTACGGGACCCAGTTCCGCTATGACGAAGCCATGTTCATGAAAAGCCGCATGCAGGCGACTTTCGCAACACTTGGCATGGGCGTTTTCATGCTGCTGGCGTCCCTTGCGCCCACCCGCTATCTGCTTGAGCGCTTTGTGGTGCCCAAGCCTGGTGAGGGACCAACACCAGAACAGCAGCTTAACGGTTTTTATGACCTGCGTTTCTTTGGCAAGACGGACGCGGACGATGTGATCAGGGCCAAGGTAACCGGGGATCGGGATCCGGGCTATGGGTCCACCGCCAAGATGCTGGCGCAGGCGGGCATCTGCCTGGCGCAGGATATCCCGAAGCCCGGCCTCAAGGGCGGCTTCTGGACATCGGCGACAGCCATGGGCGACAAGCTGATAGACAGGCTTGAAAAGCACGCAGGCCTGACGTTCGAACTGGACGACTGATGGCGGCCCTGGCTGCGACAAATTGCCAGTTGGGAGCGCGTGTGTCTGGCCTCACAATGGGCTTCCAAATTTGGGAGAAAGCCATGAGTGTTTCAGTCGCTGACCTGCCGAAATCAAGTGCCCTCTGGGGGCACGTCAAGCAGGGTGATTTCCTTGATTGCTACCGCGCCACTGCTGTGCCGGTGGGCCTGGAGCTGGAGGAGGCCGTGCGCACCGCCATCGCCTATATGCCCCCATGGGTGCGGGCGCTGATGGACCTCAGGAACCGGATTGTCGGGCCCCTGGGCCTCAAGGCCGGGAAGCACAGCCGACGTGCAGGTGCCAGCGACGAGCGCGTCCTAGATATGACCTCCGGGGGCGAGCGCATTGTCTTCACCGTGCGCGAACGGCTTGAGAATGAGATTATCCTCGGGGAAGATGACAGCCATCTGGATTTCCGGGTGAGTATCTACCGCACACCGGTGGCCTGGTATGTCGCCACATGGGTGCACCCTCACGCCTGGTATGGCTGGCTGTATCTCTATACGATTTTGCCGTTTCATAAAGCGATCATGCGGCTGTCCGCAAAGCGCTTGGAGAAGGTTGCGAAGAAACCAGCCTAAAGCGTTTGTAGCCTTTTAACGATTAACCCTTTATTATTGGGGAACGCATGGGGGTGGTTTGGAGTTTGAATGCGTCTGGTTTGGTTGAGCCTGCTGTTGCTTCTGGCATCTGTTCCCGCTCGGGCGCAGACCTTCAAGCTTGTGACCGAAGAACAGCCCCCCATGAATTTCACTGATCCCGAAACAGGCAAGATTGTCGGCATTACCACAGAACTTGTTGAAGCCATCATGCAAAAGGCCGGCTACGGTTATGAGCTGTCGCTGCTGCCGTGGAACCGTGCCTACCGCTATGCACTAAGTGACCTCAATACCTGTATCTTCACCACCGTCCGTACGCCCGAACGCGAAGCCAAATTCAAATGGGTCGGCCCGCTGTTCACCAGCGGCTGGGCCTTCTATCGCCGTGCCGGTGCGGATATCAAGATAGACAGCGTCGACGACATCAGCGGCAAGGTTGTCACGGCAACTACGGGTACTGTCAATATTTCCGGTATCAAGGATATCCCGGGTATCCGGCTTCTTGAGGTGCCGACCGACCACCGGTCGCTGGTGCTCCTCAACGAAGGCCGCGCGGACCTCTGGGTTTCAGGCGTGTTCACCGCCTTTATTGGTGGCGACAAGGCAGGTGTGGTGCCGGAACTGGCATTCCTGTGGCGGCCGTTTGAGTTGTCGCTGGCGTGCAATATCGCGACAGACGATGAGGCCATTGCCCGGCTGAACGCCGCCAACGAGACGCTTGAGCCCCTCCGGCAAGAGCTCAAGGCCCGGCACTATTATTATACGCGCGAACGCACCCCGTCGCCGCTGCCGGAGTAGGCCGGTCCCGACATATATCTTTCGTTTATCACCTCATCGCATCGCGCATTTGTAGGCTTGCGCCCCCCTCTTGATAATCCTACGGTGTCTGGAAACATTTAGAGGGGATACAATATGCAATTCAGGGAGCTTGGATGGGCCGCCGCCCTTGGCGCCGCGCTGGCTATCAGCGCCACGGCCACTGCCATGGAAGCCAAGGAAAAATGGGACGTCAACAACCCGCCGGTCACCGGTGCGGCGAAAGATGTCACCATCGATACCGCTGAAGGCACGTGGATGAGCCTGGATGTCAGCCCGGACGGCAAGATGATTGCCTTCGACCTGTTGGGCGACATTTATGTGATGCCTGCCACCGGCGGCAAGGCGAAGGTGATCGCGTCCGGCGTGGCGTGGGACATGCAGCCGCGCTTTTCCCCGGACGGAAGCGAGATTGCCTTCACCAGTGACCGGGCAGGTGGCGACAATATCTGGGTGATGAAGGTTGACGGCTCTGAGCCGCGCCAGATTACCAAGGAAAGCTTCCGCCTGATGAACAACCCGGCCTGGAGCCCCGACGGCACCTATATCGCCGCCCGCAAGCATTTCACCACGCGGCGGTCTTTGGGTACGGGCGAAATCTGGCTTTATCACGCGTCCGGCAAAGCGTCCGGTGGCCTGCAGGTCGTCAAGCGCCCGAATGAGGCGTTCCAGAAGGAACTGGGTGAACCGATGTTCAGCCCGGACGGCGACAGCATCTATTACACCATGAACGTCACGCCCGGGAACACCTTCCTTTATGCGCAGGACAGCAACACTGAAGTGTTCCAGATCAAGAAGGTGTCGCTGACGGACGGCACGGTTGAAACCGCAGTGGGCGGCCCCGGCGGCGCCGTGCGCCCCGCGCCTTCCCCAGACGGCAAGAAACTTGCGTTCGTCAGGCGCGTGCGTGCCAAGTCCCGCCTGTTTGTCAAGGATCTGGCGACCGGCGAGCTGACCATGCTCGATGACGACCTCGACTATGACATGCAGGAAGGCTGGGCGGTGCATGGCCTTTACCCGAACATGGACTGGACGCCGGACAGCCGCGAGATCGTCTATTGGTCGCGCGGGAAAATCTGGCGCATGGACGTGGCGTCGGCTGAAAAGACCGAAATCCCCTTCCATGTGCAGGACACGCGCACGGTCTATGCCCCGCCCCGCTTCAAGGTGGATGTGGCGCCGGACGTGTTCCGCACCAAAATGGTGCGCTTCGCCACACCGTCGCCTGACGGCAAGTCCGTGGTATTCGAAAGCGTGGGCAGTCTTTATGTGAAAACGGGCGACGGAGAGCCGAAGAAGCTGACCCGCAGTGGTGACTATGGCTTTGAGCTGTCGCCCATCTGGTCACCGGACGGCAAGGCTATCTATTTCATCACCTGGGACGACGAAAAGCTGGGCAGCATCCAGCGCGTCAGCGCGCGCGGCGGCAAGGCCAAAGCCGTTCTGGATGAGGCCGGTCACTATGCTGATCTTGCCGTCAGCGATGACGGCGAGACACTTCTGTACCGCAAGCGCGGGGGAGGCTATCTGCTGGAAGACACGCATGATGAAAATCAGGGTATCTACCGCATGGCCGCGCGTGGCGGTGTGCCTGAGCTGGTCACCAAAGACGGCGAAGCCCCGGCCTTCGGCCCGGATGGCCGCATTCTGGTGCAGCGCGGCAATGCGCTCGTCAGCCTGTCCGCGAACGGCTATGACGCCCGTACGATCGCCAGCGCCAAATATGCGTCTGACCTGAAGCTCAACAAGGCGGGCAGCCATATTATCTGGCGCGAAAACTATCACGTCTATATGGCGCCGCTGCCGGCGACCGGGCAGGAGATCACGCTGTCCACTTCTGGCGGCAGCGTGCCGGTGGCCAAGCTTACGCGCGACGGCGGCACCTATATCGGCTGGGCGGACGATGACACCGCCTACTGGTCCATCGGGCCAGTGATGAAACGGGTGGATGTGGCAGACGCTTTCGGGGCTGACTTCAAGGCACCTGAGGGCGGGCAGGACCTGTCGCAGGAAGTTGTGGCCGCCAAGCCCGAGGGCATCACGGCTATCACGAACGCCCGCATTGTCACCATGGAAGGTGACGAAGTGATTGAAAGCGGCACAATCGTGATTGACGGCAACCGCATCCAGGCCGTGGGTGCTGATGTTGCAGTGCCCGAGGGCGCCACAGTCATCGATGCCGCTGGCAAAACCGTGCTGCCGGGTTTCATGGACGTTCACGCCCACGGGCCGTATGGCAGCGGCGAGATCGTGCCGCAGCAGAACTGGTCGCAGATGGGGCACCTGGCCTTTGGCGTGACCACCACGCATGATCCGTCCAGCCGCGCGACGCTTGTTTTTGCGGCCGCTGAATACCAGCAGGCAGGCAAGATCCTGGCGCCGCGTACCTTCTCGACCGCCGAGATCGTTTATGGCGCGAAATCGAGCTACTGGGCGCCGGTGGATGAGATCAATGATGCGCTCGCGCACGCCCGCCGCTTGAAGGCGCAAGGTGCCATCAGCATCAAGAACTACAACCAGCCCCGCCGCGACCAGCGCCAGCAGGTGGTGGAAGCCGGGCGCCAGCTGGGCCTGAATGTGGTGGCCGAAGGCGGGTCGCTGTTCCACCAGGATATGAACCTGATTGTGGACGGCAACACAGGCGTTGAGCATACGCTGCCGAACCAGCATATCTACGGTGACGTGCTGCAGTTCTGGCCGCAAACCGACGTGGGCTTCACGCCAACGCTGGTGGTGGCCTTCGGCGGCATCGGCGGCGAGGATTACTGGTACAAGCATCTGGACGTGTGGAAGCACCCGCGCCTCAGCCATTTTGTGCCGCCAAATGTGCTGCAGCCACGTTCCGTGCGCCGCGAGGTCGCGCCGGATGAGGACTATGGCGATGCGCTGAATGCCGCTTTCGCCAAAGAACTGATGGAACGCGGCGTCAGCGTGCACACTGGCGCGCACGGCCAGCGCGAAGGTTTCGGCACCCACTGGGAGCTCTGGAGCTTTGTGCGCGGCGGCATGACCCCGCACCAGGCCTTGAAGGCCGCCACCATCAACCCGGCCCGTTACATGGGGATGGATGCGGACATCGGCAGCCTGAAGGCGGGCAAGCTGGCTGACCTCATCATCATCGACGGTAACCCGCTCGTGGACATCAAGGACAGCGACAAGCTGACCCATGTGATGCTCAATGGCAGGCTCTACCGTGCCGACACGCTCAAGGAAGAAGCAACGGGTGACTTTGCGCCCAAGCCCTTCTACTGGGCGGACCGGCCAGAAAGCAGCATTCGCTGATCAAGGCTCCAGGAGAGCAAGATCGGGAGGCTTCGGCCTCCCTTTTTTATTGGGAATCTACGCCTGAGGTGTCGGGAAGAAGCGGTCCATGATGGCGTAGGTCTTGCCCACCTCGCCTTGAAGCCAGTCCGCGAATTCCTTGTATTTATCGGTTTCCGCGAATTCGTAGGAACACACCAGCCAGTCTGACGGCCTGACCGCATAGGGTTTCCCAAGCGGTACCAGGAAGCCGTTTTCCACGTCCTGCTCGTATAGAAGCGCGCGTCCAAGCGCCACACCAAGCCCGCTCATGGCGGCCTGCAGGGCCAGGTCTGTCCGGTCGAACCGGCTGACGGGGTCGACCGTCTGGGTGAAATCGGGCTCTGCCTCAACAAATTCACGCCAACCGAACGGAATGGGGTCTACCTCGGTTACGTGGTCCATCAATATGTCATGCTCAACCGTCCAGGGACTAGAGGGGTCGATGCCCTTCTCCCTGATGTAGGATGGGCTGGCGACGGCCTGCATGAGCGAGGTCCCAAGCCTGACGCACCTGAGGCCAGGGTAGGGGCCAATGCCGTAACGGATGGCCACATCCGCTTCGCCGCGGGTGAAATCCACCAGCCGTGTCTGGGCCTGCACGGAAAGGCTGAGCCCGGCGGCGCGAGCCTGCATCAGCCGGGGCACCATCCATTTCATGGCCAGGGACGGCGGCACGGATACCCGGATCGCGTTCGAATGCCGGGCCTGCAAAATCCGGTCGAGCGCGTCTTCAAGGTCGTGCACGCTTGCAAAGGCCGCGCGGCACAAGACCTCGCCCGCATGAGTGAACTTCAGGGACCGGGTTGTGCGCTCGAACAGCTGCATGCCCAGCATGTCCTCAATAGCGCGCACCCGGTGGCTCACCGCGGTCTGGTGCACGCCCAGTGCTTCCGCGGCCTTGGTGAAGTTCTGTTCCTGGTGCAGCGCGGCCAGGAACGGGCTTGCCTGCACCAGTTTGATCAAACGGCTATTCATGAATAAAGCTCATAATTTTAAGAGAAAAATATATCTTAAAAAATCGCTGAAGGCCACTGATATTAGTCATCAGACGAGGATAAGGAGAAAATACAATGTCTATCAGCCATGAGTATAAGTCGAGGATACTGGCGATCAGTGTCATTGCCTTTCTGTCGGCGCTGTTCCTCCTGAGCGTGCCGTCAAATGCCCAGACCCAGATCATCTATGTCAATGCTGACCGCAATATTGAGAAGGGCCAGGAAGCCATGCGCGATGGCGATTATGACCGTGCTGTCCGCTACCTGAAAAAGGCCGCCCGCGGCGATCTGGCGAGCGAGCATAAGGCGATTGTACAGAACAGCCTGTGTGCGTCGCTCTATTTCCAGGGTGCTTACGATGAGGCGGCCATCGCCTGCAGTAGCGCAATTGCAGAAAACGGCCGCTACTGGAAGGCCTATGTCAACCGGGGCAATGCCCGGAAGGCGCTTGGCGACACGCTGGGCGCGCTTTCCGACTACTGCCAGGCCCATGCCTTGAGCCCGGGTCACGTAAGCGGGGCATTTCAGGCCCAGTGCGAAGGGTAAACCAATCCCAGAGTGATGGGGTGACGATACCTTCGCCCCTCACGTCCTTCGGGCTGACCGCCGAACCCCCGGTCAGCCCGATTTTTTTTAAAGGCCGATCAGGCCACTCAGTTCACCGTAATTGGGTATCAAGTCTACTGAAGCGTGAATGGCCATCAGCGGTAGCAGATTGCGGGTGCGCATCCAGATGACGGCAAAGGCGATGCTGGCGGGCGCCAATACCAGCAGCGCATAGGCCGTGGTGAAGATCAAGGACTGGCCACCATCGAATGTGCGCAGAAACAGGCCCGGCACATGGGCCAATGCGAAGACAAGGGCCCCAATCACCAGGCCTGCAACCGGGCTGCCGAGGAGGGCGGCGATGCGGTCTTGCAGGAAAGCGCGGAAGGCGAATTCTTCCACCACACCCACTTCCAGAAACAGCCAGGCATAGGTGAATGCAACGCCGGCCCAGAAAGCAGGGCCGGTCGCCATGGCATCGGTGAAGCCCGTCCAGTGCTGGCCGAAGACGGCCTGGATGCCGCTGAAGGCTGCGGCAAACAGAACGAACAGAGCCAAAGAACGGGGTGCCAAGGCTTCCCGGAATTTTGCGGGGATCCCGAAGGTGAGCCGTGAGCGTCCCTGGCGGAGGTAAAAAAGGAACCAGGGCAAGGCCACGAAGACCAGCAGCTTTTCCAAAAGCTTCAGGAACTCGGCGGGTACCTCAATCCTGAGCGCCGCCGTCATGTGGGTGCTTGCGAAGCCGGGGCCGAAAGCAAGATAGAGGGTCAGGAAGGCGACATAGACGGCGATCCACCAGCCTTCGTGGCGGAACGGTGTTGCCGCCTGGCCGATGGGTTTCATGCCAGTGGTGGTGGCCAGCGCGATACCGCCGAAGGCGGCGCCCATGATCAGGCCGATAAACAGGATGTCGCCGAAGCCGTCACCGACGGCCATGTACCAATAGAGCAAGCTGAGGGCATAAAGCGTGAGCCCTGCAGTTGCGGCAACAAGGCCCTTTCGGCGCAACAGTGGAATGGGTGTGTGGGTCATGATGGTCCTCGCATTTGTTATGGTTTGTTTTCTTAAGGGTCCGTGCGGTTGGCGCGGTCGTTCAGCGGCGTGCGCCTGAGCGCCTCGACCGCCGCCTTGATGTGCGGCAGCAGTTCAATACCGGACTCCCGGTACAGGTCATGCACGGCGCGGTCGACCCTGGCCATAACCTGCAGCACCTTTTCGATTTCTGCCCGGGCTTCCGCGCGCGGCACCAAAAGGCGTTTACGCGCGTCAGTCCGTGAGGGCACGCTTTCGATCAGCCCAGCCTTTTCCAGCTTCATGGTGCGCTGGCGTACAAGCTGGTGACTGAGGCCCAGATGCCGCCCGATATCGGCAACGGTTGTCTCGCCGTCTTTCTGTATCTGCAACAGGGTTGACACACATAGGGGATCAACCTTTGACCCTGCCGCCCTCAGCATGTCACCGCCCTGCTGCAGAATCAGCTCCGCCAACTGGCGTGACCATGACCCAAGGAAGGTCTGGCCGTGGGCATGAAGGACGGAGTCATGTTCCTTGGGCATTATCAGGATTCCTTTTATACAATAAATTGCGCAATAAATTGTATATATGAAACGAAACACAAAAATGCAAGAGGAACGATGCCGACTTGTTCGCATGCCCGGGCGGCGCTATGAAGGGGTGAGGCGTCAGGGGAGGAAACGCATTGGCCAGGCTTTCGAGGCTTCTGAATACAAAGGATTTTCGGGCAGCGGCGAAACGCGTGCTGCCGGCGCCCATGTTCCACTATCTTGACGGCGGGGCGGACGATGAATGGACGCTCGCAGAAAACACCAACGCCTTTGCGCGCTATGCCCTGTTGCCGGAATACCTGAAAGACCTGAGTTCGGTGGATACCACCACGCGGGTGCTGGGGGCGGAGCTGAAGGCACCGCTGATCCTGTCACCCACCGGCATGAACCGGCTGTTCCACCATGGGCGCGAACCGGCGGTGGCGCGCGCGGCGGGAAAACACGGGGTGATGTACAGCCTGTCAACGCTGGGAACCACCAGCATGGAAGATGTGGCTGCAGCAAGCGCCGGGCCCAAGATGTTCCAGATTTATGTCCACAAGGATCGCGGCCTGACCATGGAATTTGTGGCGCGGGCCAAGGCGGCGGGATATGACGCGCTGTGCCTGACTGTGGATATGGTGGCGGGTGGTAACCGGGAGCGTGACATGCGCACAGGCTTCACCATGCCGCCCCGGCTGACGCTTTCAAGCCTTTCGAGCTTCGTCACTCACCCGGGCTGGACTTTCAACCTCCTGCGCAACAGCGATTTTCGCCTGGCCAATGTGGCACACCGGCAGGACGCCTTGGCGGGCGGCGCCATGGGGGTGATCGCCTATGTGAACAGCCAGTTCGACCACAGCGTGACCTGGGATGATGCAGCAAAGGTGATTGAGGCCTGGGGCGGGCCATTTGCCATCAAGGGTATCCTGTCGCCCGCGGATGCGGTGCGCGCGAAAGATGCCGGCGCGAGCGCGGTGATGATCTCGAACCATGGCGGCAGGCAGCTGGACGGCGCCGCCGCGCCGATCGACTGTGTCGCCCCCATGCGCGATGCGGTTGGCGATGGCCTGGAACTGATTGTGGATGGCGGCGTCAGGCGCGGCAATCATGTGGTCAAGGCTTTGGCGCTGGGGGCGAACGCGGTGTCGTTCGGGCGACCGTATCTGTATGCACTGGCGGCTGCGGGCGAAGCCGGCGTGGACCGGATGCTGGGCCTGATGCTTGAAGAAATCCGGCGGTCCCTGGCGTTGACAGGCTGCGCCAATGTGGCCGAATGCGGTAGTCACCTGATCAGGAAACAAGGCGTTTGAGGCGGTTTAACCAATAGTGAACCATCCTGCCATAAAATCCGCCGCTTTAAGGAATGAGGGGTATATGTCTGTTCGGGTCATCATCTTTGCTATCGTGCTTGCGGCGGTCGCCCGCCCGGCGGCGGCGCAGACGCTGCATTTGATCACGGAAGACAATCCGCCTTTCAATTATGTCGACCTTGCAGATGGCCAGCTAAAGGGCGCAGCGCACGATCTGGTGATGGTTCTGATGGGCAAGGCCGACATCCCCTACAGCGTTGACCTGCTGCCCTGGCATCGGGGGTATCGCCGCGCGCTTGAAGCGCCGAATAGCTGTATTTACGGTATCAACCGCACCCATGACCGGGAGGAACTGTTCGAATGGGTTGGGCCGCTGTTCGAAAGCGGTTGGGCTTTCTATGGCTATGACAAGGAAATCAAGCTCAACAGCCTGACCGATATTGTGGATGAGATCGTGGTCGTGAAATCCGGGGATGCGGTGGCAAATGCCTTCGCCGCGGCGCGGCCTGACGTGAGGGTGCTGGCTGTGGAAACCGACCGGATAGGTGTCCGGCTTCTTGAGCGGGGGCGGGCAGACCTGTGGCTGACGGGCATTGTCCACGTATCAAAAAGTGCGGAAATCGAGGGTGTGGCAGCGCCTGAAATGAAGCTGATGTGGCGAAAATCGGTGGTCTATATGGGATGTGCCAAAGGCACGGATCCGGCCACTCTTGCCAGATTGAAGGCATCCGTGTCCGGGCTGGACGGACTGCGCCAGCAGATCATCAAAAAATATTGGTAATGTGCCTGCGGCTGCACTCCCGGCTGAAAAGCCAGTGCAGTCCCAGTCCCGAAAGCTAGAGGGACCAGCGTATCAGCGCCACCGTCACAGCCAGGGATTGTCCGCTGGGCGAAGAAATTGCCCATGCCTTCAGCCACGGTGTGGCCGCGGTGGCGGCGATTGTCGGGCCCAGGCATTTGAAATTTTAATTTCCGGGTAAGATTTCTGCGGCTAACATGCAGCCATGACAGTCGGGCTTATGAAAAAAATCGTACTTTTGGTTCAGGCATTCGCCTGCGCGGTGGCGGCTATGCCGGCTGCCGCAGAAGACATTCACCTGATCACCGAAGACAGCCCGCCCTTCAACTATATCGATGCTGAAACAGGCCAGATTACAGGGGTCGCCCACGAGCTTGTGCTTGTCCTGATGCAAGGGGCCGGCCTTTCCTACCATTCGGAACTCCTGCCCTGGCAGCGCGGATATCGCCTTAGCCTGAAAAAGCCGAACACCTGTATCTACGGTGTCAACCGCACGCCGGAGCGGGAAGAGCTGTTCGAATGGGTTGGACCGCTTTTTGAAAGCGGGTGGGCGCTCTATGGCTACGACCCGGATATCCAGATTGAAAAACTGTCGGACATCACCGACCAGGTTGTGGTGGTCAAGGCAGGTGACGCCATTACCAATGCCTTCATTGCCGCCCGCCCTGATGTGAAGGTGCTGACAGCTCCGTCGGTGAGGAACGGGGTTCGTCTGCTGCATCATGGCCGCGCTGACTTGTGGCTGGCGGGTGTGGCGCATGTCCGGGAAAGCGCGGAGATCATGAATGTCCCGGTCCCGCGCCAGGTGTTTTTGTGGCGCAAGTCGGTGGTGTATATGGCCTGTTCGAATGCGACAGACGAAAGCAAGCTTGCACGGCTCAGGGCGGCTTTGCCTTCCCTCAATCAGTCGCGGGACGCAATTCTGCGGAAATACTGGTGATTCCGGCAAACTGCGTTACACTTGGCGCACGCCAGGCTGTGCGACGTGAAGGAGCTGAAAGTGGCAAGTGATACGGTTCAGAATTATTCACTGGGTGAAGAAATTGCCCATGCCATCAGCCACGGCGTAGCGGCCATTGCGGCGATTGTCGGGCTCGTTTTCCTGGTGATCAAGGCAGCCGACGTTGGCGGTGCGCTTGAGATCACGGCGGCGGCGCTATATGCGGGATGCATGGTTTTCATGTTCACCGCATCAACGCTTTATCACAGCCTGTTCAAGACAAAAGCCCGCGACTTCTTCAAGATGCTGGATCATTCGGCTATCTATTTCAAGATCGCCGGCACCTACACGCCGTTTGCGCTGGTCACGCTGCCCATCTCGCTAGGGGCCTGGGTGGCTGCAGGCGCCTGGAGCGCGGCGCTTTTGGGCACGGTGCTGAAGGCACGGGCCTATGTCAAAAAGTCAGCCAAGAAATTCAGCCCGGTTTCACTGGGGCTGTATCTGGCCATGGGCTGGGCGGCTGTGTTGATGATGGGCGAACTGTCTGACCGCCTGCCGGGCGTGGCCATCAACTGGATCATCGCGGGCGGCCTGTCTTACACGCTGGGCGCTATTTTCTATGCGCTCAAGAAAGTGCCCTATACCCATGCGGTGTGGCACCTTTTCGTGGTGGCGGGGGCTGCCTGCCATTTCATCGCCATCTATCTTTATGTGATTTAAGGGGCCCAAGCCCGCCGGAGACTTCCGGTTCCTGTCCTGAGTTTCCGGGCCGAACGCGGCCACCCGTTTGGCATGCTGGATGCACTGCCTGATGCTGGCACAAGGGGAGGATATCATGAAGCATTTCAGAACTGTCATTGCTGCAACGGCGTTGATTATGATCAGCGCATGCGGCCAAAGCGGGGAAAGCCCTGAGAGCGCTGACCGGGTGTTTACCCATGGCCAGGTCTGGACCGGCGGGGACGCAGTGGGCGTGGATGCTGAAGCCTTCGCCGTCAAGGACGGCAAAATTCTGGATGTGGGGTCATCATCCGACATGGCGGCCTATATCGGGGACAAGACCGATGTGGTCGATCTTCAGGGCGCCTTCGTGGTGCCAGGCCTGATCGACAATCATGTCCATTTCTTTGAAGGGTCTTTCACGCTCACGCAGGTGCAGCTTCGGGACGCTGCGACGCCCGAGGAATTCACCCGCCGCATTGCTGAGGCCGCGGCCAATGCGCCACAGGGCACCTGGGTGCTGGGCGGCAACTGGGACCACGAGCTGTGGGGCGGCGAACTGCCTGACCGGACGTGGATTGACGCGGCAACCGGCGATGTGCCCGTGTCAGTGAACCGGCTGGACGGCCATATGGTACTGGCAAACTCGAAGGCGCTTGAGCTGGCGGGGATTGATGCATCAACGCCGGACCCGGAAGGCGGGGTGATCGTGCGCGACCCGTCCGGCCGCCCGACAGGCGTGCTGAAGGACGCCGCCATGTTCATGATGGACCAGGCGGTGCCCAAGCCATCGGAAGCGCGCATGGAGGAAGTCTACCGCATGGGCATGGCCTATGCGGCGAAGATGGGCGTCACGCAGGTGCATGACATGTCCTATGACTACCGCTCGCTTGAGGCATACCGCCGCCTCCGGGATAAAGGGGAGCTGGCTCTCAGGATCTATGCCTTCACCCCGCTCGATCAGTGGCAGCGCATGGAAACGTTCGTGGCTGAGCATGGCCGCGGCGACGATATGCTGCGCTGGGGTGGCTTGAAGGGCTTCGTGGATGGGGCGCTTGGGTCCACAACTGCCTGGATGTACAAGCCCTATGCCGACGCGCCCGAGACCATTGGCTTTCCGCTTCTGTCGATGAACGAGCTACAGAACCGGGTGTTTGGTGGCACGCAGGCGGGGCTTCACGTCACGGTGCACGGCATTGGCTTTCAGGCCAACGACAAGCTTCTGGATATTTTCGAGAATGTCGCCGCCCGGGTGGACCGGACGGACCTACGCTTCCGTATTGAGCATGCCCAGCACCTGACGGCTGAGGCGATCCCGCGCTTTGCCGAACTGGATGTCACCGCTTCGATGCACCCGTACCACCTGATTGACGATGGCCGCTGGGCTGAAAAGCGGCTGGGCAAGGAGCGGCTGGCGGGCACCTATGCCATTGGGTCTGTGATGCGGGCTGGTGGCCGGGTGACCTTTGGATCTGACTGGCCGGTGGCACCCCTTGATCCCATCATGGGCATCTATGCCGCTGTAACCCGCCGCACGCTCGATGGTGCCAACCCGGACGGCTGGATCCCCGATGAGAAGATCAGCGTGCTGGATGCCCTTCGGGCTTATACGGTCAATAACGCTTACGCCGGCTATCAGGAAGACAGGCTGGGGCTGATCAAAGCGGGCTATCTGGCAGATTTTGTCGTGCTGGACGCCAACCTGTTTGATGTGGACCCGGTGGCCATCAAGGATGCCAAGGTTTTGCGCACGGTTATTGGCGGCATAGACCGCTACCGTGCCGAGAATGACTGACGCGAAAAATGAAAAGGGCGCCCGGATGGAGCGCCCTTTGTTTTTGGAATTTGGTCACCCGCTAGCGCCATAGGTTGGCGACATTTGTTTCCTGAACAGTGGATTCGCGTTCTGACCAGTGCGGGAAGAAATTATAGCCCGTCTGGTCCTCGATGCTGCGGATTGTCACCAGCGAGTCCTTATAGGCGTTATAATCCAGCTTCTTGTTATCCAGCACAAAGGCGATGGAGCGGCGCCGTGTGGTATCGAACACGATCTTGTAGAAGGCATCAGGGATGCGGACCTTGGTCTCGCCCGAGGAGCTGTCCATGAAGCGCTTTTCCGCACCAGTCGTATAGATGGGGCCGGTCAGCACGATCAGGCTAGTGCCCGGGCGGCTTTCCGCCCAGCCGCGCACGACGCTTTCAAGCTTGCGCCAGGCACCGCGGTTGAAGCCGATGCCCACCTGTGGCGCCATGTTGGTGAGATAGAAGCTTTCCATCATCACCGCGTCGCTGCGCTTCATGTCTCCTGCCGGGGCCTGGTGCCCGCGGTCGAAGCCGCTGCCTTTATAGTCAGACAGCGTGGCGCGGGTCTCCACGTTCATCTTTACAAGGTCAGGGTCTGCCTGGAACTTGGCATCGTCCCGGTCGGCTGTACCCTTGAGGTTTTCAGGGTTCAACACTTCCACCACCCAGTCCGGATTGCGGGTTTGCGGGTTGAAACGCGCCACATAAGCCTCGCGGCACAGGGTGATCATGCCGGTCAGGTCGCCCATGTCTTCCGGCTTCCAGGCCATGAGAGGCGACTTGTCACAGTCGACGCTTGAGACTGCGGCCTCGGCGTCCGGCGCGGCAGCAGGCGCGCCAGCCGCTTCACCGTCCTGTGCCCAGACAGTCCCACCGATCAGGGCTGCCGCCAGAAGGGGTGCGCCGCCCTTTGAGAGCCGCGCGATTCTCACTTGCCGTCTCCGTCTGCGGCTGGTGGATTGGTGGGGGCTGGTGGCTTGGACATGGATTTGCCCATGGCATAGCCCGCGCCGGAGATGCCCAGAAGCACCAGCACATTGCCTGGAATTTCAACAAACGTCCCTGCCTCGATGCTCAGTGCAAGGAAAAGGCCTGCGATCACGAAGGTGAAAATCAGGAACTGGAAGCGCGACAGGCTGGCCTTGGTCTTGCCCACCAGAAGCTGCGTGATGTCGATCTTGCCGACCCAGATTTTATAGAGAACCGTGCCGGCGAAGCCGAGCAGGATGAGGCTGAGAACACCGAAGGTGACAAGGCTGATAAGTTCCGGCCCTTTGAGTGCGCTATCCATTAAAAGTCTCCCCTTTTAGAGTGGGCGCCTGTTGGCAAAAGTGTGTTTTCCGAAAAGATAGATGCCATTACTGCCGGCAAAAAGCGTGACCACCGTGTCGTCGACGTCGGGCAGGCTGGTTGCGCCCGTTCCCAGAAGCGAAAAGCCCTGGAAAGCGTAGTAGGCAACGGCACCGATGGAGGCGAGGAACAGCTGGGCCCGTTCGGGCGCATACGCGCCCTGATGCTCGTGGGTCATGGTTTCTGTCAGGGCAATGTCACCCTGCAGCGTCTTGACGACAACCGTGGCCACCATAAGCGCCAGCCAGATCTGGAGGCCCCAGTTCAACCAATCATGAATTGCCATGACCTTCTCCCCTTGGACGCAATAGTATCGTAAAAAGTTTATATGCAAAACCATAAAGAGATTGTGTGCGGCATCCTGGTTGTATCAGATGGGATCACAGCCCTTGCCGGTGGCATGGCCAAGCAGGCCTTCTGTAGTCCACTTTGGGAAACGCTCTGCGCACGTGCGGTACCTGTGCTATAGTAGGCTTTTCCCCCATACCTCCATGCCCATATGGGGACTGACCTCACCCGCATAATGGAGGACCATCATGTCTATCGCCCCACGGCTCCAGCGCTTTATGGAGAAAAATGGCATTGATTATGAAATCATGCCTCACGACAGGGAAGTCGTCGCCACCAAGATCGCCCAGGCTGCCCACATTTCAGGAAACGCCATGGCGAAGGGTGTGCTGCTGAAATCCGACCACGGCTATATGATGGCAGTGGTGCCCGCGTCCCACCATGTGGACCTGCAGGAGTTGAGCCACCGCGCACACGAGCGGCTCGGGCTGGCCACCGAAGCGGAAGCCTGCCGCATTTTCGATGATTGTGACGCGGGCGCCGTGCCAGCCTGTGGCAGTGCTTACGGCATGCCCATGATCATCGACAGCTGCCTTGATGGCCTGGATGACCTGTATCTGGAGGCCGGCGACCACCGGAATCTGTTGCACATTGACCGGCTGGGCTTTGCGAAGTTGACGGCAGATTCGGACCACGCCCCGATTTCCCGGCCAAACTGACCGGCGCTTGCCGAAGCCTGGTGGAAAAGAAGACGGGCGACGCTTTGCCGCGCGTCACCCATTTGCCCGAGGGTATTATTGGAGTGTGGCCGGATCAGCGGCCAGACGAAGCCGTTACCGTTTCTGACAGGTAGCGGACCGGACCCAGTTCCTGCCAGAAATCAGCACCCGCCACTTCGCGCATCCGCCACTCGTAAGGGAAGGCGTCCCAGGGGGCGCACTCGGGGTAGCGGATGTCGCACACGATGGTGCCATCGGATGTCTCAATGGTCAGCACCGCATGATACTGTTTCTCTTCCGTATAGGCGGTGGCGATCAGGAACGATCCGCTATACTCGGGATAGCGGCCACGCAGGATGCGGCGCATGGTCAGTGCGAAATCTTCGCAGTCGCCTGGGCCCACGTCGGTCCGGCTTTGCCAGACATCGGTGCCTTCTTCCTCTGCAGGGATCACCAAAGCTTTGGTTTCAGCTTGGGCATTGGCGATTTCGCCCAGCATCTCATCGGTTGCGGGCAGTTTGCATTCAGCGGGATTGCGCGCGCAGAACTCGGCGAAGGCCATGGGGACTGATGTTTGTTCGCCCGCCGGCATCGCAGAGGTGGGTGCAGGGGTGCTCACGGTCGCAACAGGGCCCAAGCCTCCCTCAGCGCCCATGCAGGCCGGGAGGAAAAGAGCAAAGCTCAGAATTAGAAATTTCTTGAACACGATAATCACATCCTATCAAACAACAAGGTCTTCATTTGCCGGCTTGGCCGGCTGGGTTATTCTTTTTGCCTGATGGAAATCCGGTCGGTTGATCCCGTACCGGTGTGCGATTTCTTGATGCCCAGATGGGCGGTGCCTGAAAGAATCGCAAATAATTCGATACAGAAATTCTGCCAAATGGGTGTTCGTCGCAATATTTCGTCCGATTTTAGCGAAAAATATCGTAAAAAATGGACGATTTTTTGGAGCTTTTACTGGCTTAGTTATAAATAAATAGAAAATATCGGTAAATTTTTCTGCGCCCAGATTTCCTGTGTGTTTAATGTGGCTTATGCAATAATTGCTTGTTGGAACTCAGGGGTGCTTTTTGCTAATGTGCGCCGGTTTTGAGTGGCACAGGTGTTGGAAAAGGCATGATTTCGGCCTCAAAAAAAATTATCAGCAACCAGTCGGATATCCATGAAAACCTGGTGTCCGTGGTGAAGAAACACCTCGAATCAGAATTCAGGAAACCGGTGGCTGACCACACCAGGCGTGCTTTTGATGCCGTATGCAGACGGCTGGATGACGCGCCGAAGCGGCCGCTTATCCTCGATGCATGCTGCGGCGTTGGCGACAGCAGCCGGACGATCGCCGAACAGCATGACGATCACTGGGTGATCGGTATTGATAAATCCGAGAGCCGGATCATGCGCGAGCGCCCCACATTGTTCAGGGACAATCTCGTGCTGATGCGGGCAGACCTCACTGATTTCTACCGTCTGGCGGTTGAGGCGGGGTGGCGCCTGGCCAAGCACTATGTGCTGTACCCGAACCCATACCCCAAATCTGTGCACCTGAAACGGCGCTGGCACGCGTCCCCTGTGTTCCCGCATATGCTGGGGCTTGGCGGCGTATTTGAGATGCGCTCCAACTGGCGGCTGTATCTGGATGAATTTGCGGTGGCGCTTGATGTGGCGGGCCACAAGGGGGATGTGGCCGAGTTTGAAGCCGCTGAGCCGCTGACGGCCTTTGAGCGCAAGTACCGTGATAGCGGCCAGCCCTTGTACCGGCTGACCGCAGATCTTTCATGAGCTAGTCAGTCCACGCCATGGGGCCCATGGCGGCTTCATTCACCTGACCATCATATTTATAAACGGTGCCGTCTTTCATGACGAAATCCACGCGGGACAAAAGGTTGATGTGGCGAAGCACGTCGCCCTTCACGCCGATGATGTCGGCATATTTGCCCGCGGATACAGTCCCCTGCTTGTCGGACACGCCCATCATCACCGCGGGCCAGTATGTGGCGGAGCGAATGGTGTCCATCACTGGAATATCCATCACATTCACCCACACGTCCATCTCGTTCCAGGTGCTCTGGCAATGGAACTTCATCGGGATGCCGCTGTCGGTGCCCACAAGGAACACAAGGCCCGCTTCCCTGAGTTGCGCGATCTTGCGCTTGAGCGTTGGCCGCCTAAGCGGTGTCAGCTGTGTGTAGGCAAGCTGGCCGGGGTTCTGGATCGACTGCTTGATGTCGGCGATGGTGTCGGCCTTCAGGCCCCGGTGCCAGCAGTTGCTGTCCAGCTTTTCAGGGTTGTCGACCGTATACTGGAAGTTCCACAGGCCTTCGACCGTGGGTGTCCAATATAAGGGTCCGCCCGCCACGCGGCCGGTGGCGGTGCGTTCCTTCAGCTTTTCCATGATGTCGGCTGGGTATTCCGGCGCGGTGGTGAGGCCCGTGTGCTCGAAATTGTCGACGCCGATCTCAAGCCCGCGACGGATCTCGTTCGGGCGGTGCGAATGCGCCACCACCTTCATGCCGTATTTGTGCGCCTCGGCCACGATGGTTTTGGCGACATCAAGCGGCATCTTGTCCTGATCGATCAGCTTGACGATGTCGGCGCCCGCGTCATGCAGTGTCTTCACCTTCTTCCTGGCGTCGGCGACAGTTTTCACGCCCCAGCGGAAAGCTTCCGTACCGGGGTAGGGCTCATCCTGCAGGAACGGGCCTGAGATAAAGAGCCGTGGGCCCGGCGTCTCGCCAGACGCGATGCGGGCCTTGACGGAAACGGAAGCCTCAAGCGGTGCGCCCAGATCCCGCGCGGAGGTCACGCCCGCCAGCAGAAGCTGCGCAGCACTCGCGGGCATGATCTCGTCTGCGAGCCGATTGATATAGGCCTTGTCCCAATGCTCATAGTCGGCGTGGCCGTTCAGCATCAGGTGGGCATGGCTTTCCCAAAGGCCTGGCAACAGGTCCATGCCATCGGTGGAAACAACTGTGTAACCATCCGGTATCTTGAGCGTATCCACCGTGCCGACGCGTTCGACCACGCCGTCCCTGATCAGGATGACGCTGTTGGCGATGGGCCGGTGGCCGAAGCCGTCAATGAGCCTGCCGCCCACAAGGGCGGTCTGTTCGGCCTGGGCGCTGAAGGCCAGAAGCGTGCTGGCAAGTGCGGCCTTGATGAATTGTCTGAACATTAGATGTGTCCCTCCCATGTTTTCTTTGAACATAAGATGGCACGGTTCGCGACCAAGTCCATGCTGTGCCGCCACCAGGCCGGAAATAATCAGACCTGTCATTTAACGCTTTGGTAATGGCTGGAGCCTATGGTCCCGCACATGGGGTTGAGACAAACGTTGACGGCGGGATGCCGTTCGAACATTGGATGTACTGCATGTTTGTCCGCGTTTTCGCTGTTTTCTTGCTGTGGGTCGCCATGTTGGGTGACCGCACTGCGGTACTGGCGCAGGATGGAATCCTGCCGAACGCCAGCCAGCCAACAGCGGCAGGTAAGGCCCCTGTGTTCCTGATGCTCACGGAACAGAACCCACCCTTCAATTATACCAACCATGAAACCGGCGCCATTGTGGGCGCCAGCGTTGAACTGGTGCGCGAAATCATGAAGCGGGCCGGTTTCCTGGCGGCGGGCATTCGCCTAAGCACAAGGCGACGCCAATGTCTGTCTCTTTTCCATGAATTATACAGAAGAGCGTGCGCCCCTTTTTAAGTGGGTCAAGCCGCTCTATAGCGGTGGTTTTGCCTTCTATACACGGGCGGATGACCCCAAAAGCTATTCCTCGGAAGCGGATATCAAGGGCAACATATTGCTTGCCCGCACCGCTGAGGCAAGCAAGGGGCTGCTGGCGGAAATCCCCGGCGTGACTGTCGTTACGGTGGAAAGCGACCTGGCCGCCTTTGATTTGCTGGAGCGCGGCAGGGGAGACCTGTTGCTGACCGGTCAGTTGATGGCGAAGACATTGCTTATCCGCTCCGGACGGCTGGCTGACTTCCGCCTTGCCTATGAGTTCAGGCCTGCAGCCGTTAGCCTCGGATGCTCGCTCAAGACATCGGATAGCGCGATCGCGAAACTGGTGGAAGCCAACAAGGGGCTGGACGATTTTCGCGACCAAGTGCTCGACCGCTACTGGTCACCCCAGTAACGGCCTTTTCTGTTGGCAGGGCTTAGGCTGCCCAGTCCAGGATCACCTTGCCGGATTGGCCCGAACACATCACGTCAAAGCCCTTCTGGAAATCATCAACGCCGTAGCGGTGGGTCAGGATCGGCGAAAGGTCCAGCCCGCTTTCGATCATGGCGATCATCTTGTACCAGGTCTCGAACATGCGGCGGCCGTATATGCCGTGGATTTCAAGGCCCTTGAAGATCACATGGTTCCAGTTGATGCCGGAGCCCTCAGGCAAAATACCCAGAAGCGCAACCTTGCCGCCGTGGTTGATGGTCTCCAGCATGTTGCCGAACGCTTGCGGTACGCCGGACATCTCAAGCCCCACATCGAAGCCTTCGGTCATCTTGAGGTCAGCCATGGTGTCCCTGAGGCTGTCTGTGGTGACATTCACGGCCTTGGTGGCACCCATCTGGCGCGCGAGGTCAAGGCGGAAGTCGTTCACATCCGTGATCACGATGTTGCGGGCACCCACCTTGCGGGCAATGGCAACGGCCATGATGCCGATGGGGCCTGCGCCGGTGATCAGCACGTCTTCGCCCACCAGGTCGAATGAAAGCGCTGTGTGGGTGGCATTGCCGAGCGGGTCAAGGATCGCGCCCAGTTCGTCCGATACGCCATCCGGCAGCGGGCAGATGTTCACGGCAGGCACAGAGATATATTCCGCGAACGCGCCCGGGCGGTTCACGCCAATGCCTTCGGTGTTGCGGCACAGATGGCGTTGGCCCGCGCGGCAGTTGCGGCAGTGACCACAGGTGATATGGCCTTCAGCCGACACGCGCTGGCCGATCTCAAGGCCCTTGACCTCAGAGCCCAGCTCTACAATCTCACCCGCGAATTCGTGGCCCACATGCATGGGAACCGGGATGGTGCCCTGGGCCCATTTGTCCCAGTTATAGATATGCACGTCGGTGCCGCAGATGGCGGTCTTCTTCACCTTCACCAGAACGTCGTTGTGGCCGACTTCCGGCATCGGCACGTCTTCCATCCAGATGCCTTTTTCGGCTTTTGCTTTAACCAGTGCTTTCATGTGTATTGTCCCTCACATGTGCCCTTTTGGGCTTTAGCTGATAATACCAAGTTCGCGCCCAACCTTGCCGAAGGCCTCGACAGCAAAGTCGATCTGCTCAGGCGTGTGGCCCGCGGACATCTGCGTGCGAATGCGTGCCTGTCCTTTCGGTACGACCGGGAAGGAGAAGCCGATGACGAAAATGCCCTCACCCAGAAGCTTGTCTGCCATGTCGGCGGCCAGCTTTGCGTCACCCAGCATCACGGGGATGATCGGGTGATCTGCGCCCGCAAGCGTGAAGCCCAGCTTTTCCATACCGTCGCGGAAGCGCTTCGAGTTGGCGTGCACGCGGTCCCTCAGTTCACTGCCTTCTTCAAGAATTTCGAGAACCTTGACGCTTGTCGCGGCAATCACAGGGGCGAGCGTGTTCGAGAACAGATAAGGGCGGGAACGCTGGCGCAGCCAGTCAACCACCTCAGCCGAAGCCGCCGTATAGCCGCCCGATGCGCCGCCTAGTGCCTTGCCAAGCGTGCCGGTGATGATATGCACCCGGTCCTGCACGCCGAAATGCTCTGGCGTGCCCGCGCCGGTTTCGCCGATGAAGCCGACAGCGTGGCTGTCGTCCACCATCACCATGGCATCGTATTTTTCGGCCAGGTCACAAATGGCGGGCAGGTTGGCCAGAATGCCGTCCATGGAGAAGACACCGTCGGTGGCAATCAGGCGGAAGCGTGCGTCCCCAGCATCCTTCAGGCACTGCTCCAGCTCGGCCATATTGTTGTTGGCGTAGCGGAAGCGCTTGGCCTTGCAAAGCCGAACGCCGTCAATGATGGATGCGTGGTTGAGCGCGTCGGAGATGATCGCGTCCTCAGGGCCCAGCAGCGTTTCAAACAGGCCTGCGTTGGCATCGAAACAGCTGGGGTAAAGGATCACGTCTTCCATTTTCAGGAATTTGGCCAGCTTGCCCTCAAGTTCCTTGTGTACATCCTGCGTGCCGCAAATGAAGCGCACGCTGGACATGCCGTAGCCGTGCTCATCCAGCGCCTTCTTGGCGGTATTCACCAGGATGTGGTCGTTCGACAGGCCAAGATAGTTGTTGGCGCAGAAGTTGATGAAGTCGGTGTCGCCGCTGCCTTCCACATGCACGGCCGCCGACTGTGGCGTGGTGATAACGCGCTCTTTCTTATAAAGGCCCGCTTCTTTTACGTCGGCCAATTCTTGCTGAAGAAACGCTGTGTAGCGATCAGTCATGCCCAAATCCCTCCTGAAATACCGCTCGTCATGCTGAACTTGTTTCAGCATCCATGCCCAAGATTGACGCCGTCCCCAAAGGATGTGCCAATGGACCCTGAAACGAGTTCAGGGTGACGGCGAAGTTCGATATGTTAAATACACTGTTCAATATATTGGTCAATAGCCAATATAATCCGTCATACTGCGCTTTTAAGGCGCCAGAACCAGCATCAGGGCGCGCGCAGGTTTTTGCCCTTTGTTTTCAATAAAGTGCGGCACGTCGGCCTGGTAACGCGCGGTGTCGCCTGCTTCAAAGTCCTGCACGCTGGCGCCTATGCGCACGCTCAGGGCACCTTCCAGCACCGTCAAATGCTCCATGGTGCCGCTGGCGTGCCCTTCTGATTCGAGGCAGCCATTGGCCTCCAGCCGCATATCATACCATTCGGTTTTGCTGACCAGATCAATAGGCCCCAGAATCCTGAGCGTACATTTGCCGTCGGCGCTCTGTATCTCAGGTGTCTGGTGGGCTTTGACGACTTCGATCTCAGGGGCGGTTTCTTTTTCCGCCTCCGGTGTATCCAGGAGACTCGCAAGGTCAATCCCCAGCGACTGGGTCAGGCTCCACAGCGTGCCAAGGGTCGGGTTCGTCAGCCCGCGTTCGATCTGCGACAGCATGGATTTGGACACGCCGGACATTTTTGCCAGCGCGTCGAGCGTGAGCTTCTCGCGGCTCCTGAGCGCCTTGATTTTCTGGCCCACGTCGGGCGGCGAATTGCGTGTCATGATCATGTCCTTATCGGGCTTTTGTTCACTATATTGAATTTTTCGGCCCGATCCAGCGTGAAATTTAGTGGCTGCTTGATCTCGGTCAACACACGGCTCCGGGAATAGGGATAGAAATCCATTCCGTTACAAGTGAAACTATGTGGTGATGTGTATGACAGCTGACCAATCAAGCGAGGCCTATAAGGCCTTTTTCCTGGGGCCGAAGGCGGAAAACGAAGCCTGGATGCGGTCCGAGTTCCAGGCCATCCTTGAGCATTGGTTCCAGTGGCGGAAGACCTTGTTCCCATCAGATCAGCCGGTATCGGTGAAGGCTGAGCGTCGCACGCCCGCCTACCTGGACGCGCGGGAACGGATGGTTCAGGGGCTGGAGGAGCTGACGGAGCTTCTCGAGGGCGAGGTGCCCAAATTCACGCCGCGCTATATCGGCCATATGGTGTCCGAACTGACGCTGCCGTCGCTGATGGGCCATTTCGCCATGCTACTGCATAACCCCAACAACACCAGCCGCGACGCGTCCAGGGTGGGCCAGAAAATCGAGGCTGAGGTCATCGCCATGCTGGCGGAAATGATGGGGTTCGACCCCGCGCGTGCCACGGGCCATATTACCGGTGGTGGCACGGTGGCCAACTTCGAGGCAGTCTGGCGCGCCCGCTTCCGGCAGGATCACTGGCTCAGCCTTGCGCTTTACCTTGCGGAAGAACGCGGCGTGACGCTGGACCTGTTTGCAGCCGGCCATATGGGCTGGAAACGCTTTGCTGAGCTCCTTGAGGAACACAGCGTGGTGCTGGATGACCTGCGCGGCTTCAGCGGCGTGGCCACCAACCCCTATGACTTCGGTGAGCGCATGACGCGGGCGTTCGGCCAGCCCTATCGGGGGCCCATCCTGCTGGTGCCCGAGAACAAGCATTTCTCCTGGACCAAGGCGACCAATATTTTCGGCTATGGCGAGCATGCCTTCTGGGGCGTGGCGCTGGATGCGCGCGGCAAGATGGACGTAGCCTCCCTTGAAGGCCAGATCGCACGCGCCAAAGCGGAAGGCCGCCCCATCGCCATGGTGGTGTCGGTTGCGGGCACCACGGAAACCGGCGAGATTGACCCGGTGGACCAGGTGCAGGCGGTGCTTGACCAAGCAAAGGCCGAGCATGGCTTTGATATCTGGCACCATGTGGACGCGGCCTATGGCGGCTTCCTGTGCAGCCTTTTGCGCGGCAGGCCTACAGGCGTGCTGAGCCCGGCCAACGCCGCCGCGCTTGCGGCCATCGGGCAGGCACATTCCGTCACCATCGACCCGCACAAGCTGGGCTATGTGCCCTATAGCTGCGGGGCTATCATCACGCGCGACGAGCAAGCTTATGCAGTCTCAAGCTTCAAGGCACCGTATCTGGAGCGCCAGCTTGAGGTGCCGGATAAATGGTCGACCACGCTTGAAGGCTCACGCTCCGCCGCTGGCGCAGCCGCCACATGGCTCACGGGCAAGACCATGGGGTTTGACACGTCTGGCCTTGGCGGTGTGATCGCGGAAACCATTCTGGCGTGCCGCACGTTCAGGGCGCGGGTGGTAGGCGAACTGCCGTTCGTGCGTCCGCTTGATCCCAGTGAGACAAACATCCTGTGTTTTTCGCTGGCGGAAGAGGGGATGAGCCTGAAGGCATCGAACGCCGCGACGGAAGCTGTGTTCGACCGCTTCGTGGCCTGCCCGGAATTCTCGGTCTCGAAAACCACGCTCTCGGGCAAGGCGCACGCCAAGGTGATTGCGCGCCATGTGAAAAGCTCCGGCGGCACGCTGGACGACGACCGGCTGGTGCTGATCCGGTGTGTGTTCATGAACCCCTTCTGGCGCGAACAGGCCATTGCCGAGCGTTTGACCGCGGATATCATCCACCACCTGCGTGACTGGTTCCACCCCGCCAAGGCGGCTTGAAGTCATACCGATCGGGGCAGGGCATTGAACGTCGTTCAAATCCTGTCCCAAAACATCAGTAGCAAGAATCCAAGCAGTCCGAGTGTGTGGACCTTTACTACCCAAGCATGATTGGAAAAATCGGGTGAGCTGGCCACCTTTTGAGCGCCATTTTGGAAAAAGACCCAACAGGAAAGATAGACGGTGAGGGCAAGATTCAGCGAAATCAGAACGGTCATCGACAGCGTGTGGTCGCCGGCCAGAATCAGACCGTTGACGAAGTAGTAGATTATCAGTGCGACAATTACTGGTATGGCTGCCCATATGCCCAGTCTCAAAGTGTAACGCGGTCCCTGATACAGTTCCGGAGTTGCGCTGCGTGTGGCTTTGCGCCTGGATAAATTGCCTGACAGAGCACCCCAAGCCAGTGTCAATTGAAATCCATAAACCCAGAAGTCAATAATAGTGACCATTGTTTCAAAAACAGGCGATCGGATTTCGGACTGCCTCAATTCTTGGTCCGCAGTAATTGTGCCCGGGCTTTCGGGTTTCTTCTCTAAAGCCGATGGCTCGACCTCAAGTCGAAGGATCGTGTTTCCGACGTGGTAAACCCGGACATAGATGCCTTCATCTATGGGGCCGCCGTGAGACCTGGTATTGTTGAAACCAGCTGTTATATTGAAATCAGAATAATGGAATGACGCACCACCAAGGGAATTCCGGGGACAGTATATTATTATTTACCTTTGGCCTTTGAGTATTCCTGGCGACACACTCCTTAATTCCCCGGTTTTATGATGGCAGGTCGCAGATGACTTAAATCCGCAGAGTTCTGCCGCAATCTGCCTTGCTTGCGGGGTGCGGCTCGCCTATAAAGTGCCTCTAAACTTTTGGGGAGTTGCACGCCTTGGGGGCGCATCAGACAATTGTGAATGACACAGCCCAAACTGGCTCTGGCGCGGATGCGTTCGGGGCCTTCCTTGTGGACCAGGATATCCTGTCGGACGCCGCCTGGGCGCGGGTTATTGAGGTGCGGGCGGAAGCGCGGCAGGGCCTTGCGGGCACGCTGGTGGGCCTCGGGCTCCTCAGCGAAAAAGACCTGTCGCTAGCGCTCGCGCGTTTCTTCGACCTGCCGCACGCGTCCCCTGATGACTGGCCCCTGACCCCCCTTGATATCCCTGACCTCAACCCCACGTTCCTGCGCGCCTGTCACATCCTGCCGGTGGCGGCTTCTGACGGCATGCTGACCGCCATCAGCGCCGACCCCACAAGCGACTATGCCGCCCGCGCGTTGGCCTAGTTGAGCGGGCCCGGTATCTTGGGGAAATGCCGGGCCAGCGCGCCGCTCTTGCGGGCCTTGTCTATCCGGGCCTGGACATGCCGGGTGAGCGCTTCGGTTTCCGGGCTTTTCCAGCAGGCCAGGTTTTCCTCGAACTCAAGGACGGGGGCTGCGGGGTCGTACCTTACGTTGCTCGCGCCCTCAAGCTTCTCAAGCGCCAGGGCCGCATCGATGCTGTAAGCCAGCACCATTTGCACGCGGTTCTGCTGTAGCAGGCGAAAGGCTTCAAGGGTGGAGGGCACCTTGGCGTATTTCAGCCGCCGCAGCGCCGGGGCATAAAGCGTGACATCGGTGTGGGTGATGGTGTCGATGCCCACCAGCCTCAAGCCGACGGTGCGGGCGTCTGTGGGCGGGGCATCATGAAGCGCGAACATATGCACCGCAATGCGGTTGAACGGGCCGGCGAAAATCAGGTTGCTGAACTCTTCTTCTGAAAGGACAGAATTTGGGATGCGCTTGCCGCCGGGCAGGGTGATGTTGCCAAACAGGCACCGGCTTTCCTGCCGGGCCCACTGCATGACACCGCGCTGGCCGGGGTAGATGGTGACGGCAAGGTCTGCAGGAGCGCCTTCGAACAACAGGTCCATCAACCGGTTGTAGGGCAGGTCCGCCCCTGTCATCAGCAGGTTCGGCATTTCCTGTGCGGCAATGGTGATCGCGGGCTTGTCTGCGCTCGCAGTGGTCGGGAGCGACCACAGGGTGCAGGCAACCAAACTCAATAGCTTTAGAGCAACTCGCAACATGCTTCCCTTCAGTTCACCCGCAGTAAGGATAAAGCCTGTGTCTTAACAAGCGGTTATCGGGCATTATACCTAAAGCGGACTGAACAGGATGGGTGTGTCAGGGGCGAGGTCCAGCGCTGCGGCAAGGTCGTTCCGCTTGATCGGGGCTTGGGCGACGCGGAAGTCGTCATCCAAACGGGCGATCAGGGCCGGGGTCTTGAGGTCTGCATCCGTCAACTCATCCAGCGTACAGGCACGGGCGCCGCGAATAAGCGGGATATTCTCCAGATCCGCTTCCATACAGGGGCCGGCGTCGAAAACATCCACCTGATTCCGGAAGCGGAAGCCTTGCTTTTCCAGGAGCGCGCGGGCAGGGCGGGTCTTGTCGTGGGTCAGGCCGATCACCGCCTGGGCCTCATCAGGCAACAGTTCCGTGTAAATCGGCACCTTGGGCATCAGATCCGCGATGAAGCGGTTCGAGATGCCGGAACGGGCATCGGCTTCGGCGAAATCCAGCTTGAAGAACTTGCGCCCCACGGCCTCCCAGAAGGGCGAGCGGCCCTCGGTGTCTGTCCAGCCGCGCATCTCCGCCATGACCTGCGGGCCGAACCGCTCGCGCCGTGCAGCCATCAACATGAAACGGCTGTAAGAAAGCAGCGTTCCACGCCCGCCGCCCCGGATGGCAGGGTCCAGGAACAGGGTGCCTATTTCGGCAAAGCCGTGGAAATCATTGACAAGTGACAGCACGCTGGCCTCGCAGCTGACGCCGATTTCAGGCGCGCGGGCGGCATGCTTTGACAGCCGGTAGCTATAGAAGGGCTGGCCGTGCCCCAGGTTGGTATAGATGGCGCTGACGCCGGAAAGGGTACTGTCTGCTTCTTCCATCACGAGAAGGTAAGTTTCCGCCGTCAAGGCATCCAGCGGCCGCGCGAAGGAGGTCAGCGACGCGTCGATACGCTCAAGCCACGCGGCTTCATCCTTTGGCAGCGTGGTCATGCCCTGGCCGGCCTTGGCGGCAAGTGCCATCAGCTTGGCGATGTCGTTTTTCCGGGCGGGGCGAATAATCATGGGTTTCTTGTCCTGGTGGCTGTGTTGCGTTGTTCTGTCACTATGGCTCATATGCGTCCGAATTTGGGGGCGAAGGCACCGCCTGGGGGCTCAAAATCTCCTGAATTTTTGTCTCACGCCGAATTTTGTTCGGCACCTGTCAGGCACTGCCCAGCCCGTCAGGCACTGCCCAGAAGGTCTTCAAGCGGGTAGCCGCCGAATGGCTTAGGGTTCTCGATAATCGGCACGGTGGTGAACTTTGCGATACCGATGCCGGCCCCCAGCAGTCGGTCCGTGAGCCGGCTCAGCGCGGCCATGTCCCTGACAGCGATACGGAGCAGATAATCATACCGCCCGCTGACCTTGTGGCACTGGATGATGGCCTTCTCTGCCGTCACTGCCGCGTGGAAGCGCTTGAAGTCCTCGGGGCGGTGGTTGGTGAGGGTCACCTCGGCGTAGCTTTCCAGAAGGGGGGCCAATTTGCTGACAGCAATCTCACCAAGATACCGGGTGATGAAGCCTTGCTGCTCCAGTTTCTTGACGCGCTCGAGGCAGGCACTGGGTGACAGGTGCACAGCTTCCGCGAGGGCGATATTGGCAATGCGCGCGTCCAGCTGCAGCACCTCAAGGATGCGGCGGTTTATCTTGTCGATCCTGATGGCTTCGGTTGTCATCGAATGGCCCTTTCCCTTCCTTATATGTACCATGTGGTTGCCCAATTTTTTGTCGGAACTTGCCCCCCTTTGCCGCACAAGATGCGGCCACCGAATAATATTCCGCCATTCTTTCGGCGTATTTTGTGCTCAAATACGCCCCTCAACCAAGCCCCATGGATACGAGATAGGGACACAGGGATGACCAACGAGAATAATGGCCCCCGAAAGGGTCAGGCACCGCACGCGGTGGTCATGGTGCTGCCGCACCACTTCTACCCCAACGAGGAAACAGCGGCGGACAATGCCTTCCAGGAAGAAGGCGGGAACCGCGAACGCACGGAAAAGCGCGCCTATGACGAGGTGCAGGCTGCCGTGGACGCCTTGCGCGGCGCGGGCGTGACGGTGCATCTGTTCGAGGATGAAGGCACCGATACCCCCGACAGCGTGTTTCCCAATAACTGGTTCTCAACCCACCCTGATGGCCGGGTCGTGCTTTATCCCATGTATGCGCCGTCCCGCCGGGCCGAGCGCCGCGATGACATCGTCGATTTCCTGCGCGAAGCGTATGATGTCGCGGGCGTGATTGACTATTCCTCGTTCGAATATGCCGAAAAATTCCTTGAGGGCACGGGCGCCATGGTGCTGGACCACGCCAATATGACGGCCTATGTGTCGCTGTCGCACCGGGCGGACGAGACGCTGGTGACGCGCTTCTGCAGCGATTTCGGCTATGACCCCGTGATGTTTGAAACAAAGGGCCCGGACGGCAACGCCATCTACCACACCAACGTGATGATGAATGTGGGCACCAAGCTGGCGCTGGTGGGCCTTTCCACCATCGTGGGCAAGGACAAGCGGCAGGAAATCGAAGACCGGCTTGTGGCCACGGGCCGCACGCTGATTGACCTGTCGGCTGACCAGATTGCGCATTTCGCGGGCAACGCGCTGGAGGTGCGGACGGACAAGGGCCTCGTGCTGGTGCTTTCAGATACTGCGCACGCGTCCCTGACGGCTGACCAGATCGCCCTCATCGAAGCTGAAATGCCTCTTCTGCCGCTGCATGTACCGACGATCGAGAAAGCCGGCGGCAGCGCGCGCTGCATGCTGGCGGGCATCCACCTGAAGCCGAAGGCGTGAGGCTGGGGAATTTCCCTTTGCAATCAGGGCTGAAATCGGTTGTGCTACCCATCCAGTATACGGATGGGGAGAACAGCTGGTGATGAAGAAGATCCTGATTGGTAGCGGTGTGGTGCTTGTTCTGGTGGGCGGTTTCATCTTGAATACGCTCATGAGCGCGGGCGCATTCCGCGAGATCAACCCGCATTACCACGGAAAGTGCGACGCGGTCACCGGCGTGGTGGGCGTTGAGGACATCACCATCGATCCGGATTCCGGTTTTGCATATCTATCCTCCCACGACCGGCGCGCCTGGGCGGCCACGGGGGAAGCCGAAGGCGATATCTTCCTCTACCGGCCCGGCAGCCTGGCGACACCGCTTCCCATGCCGCACGATTATGAAGGCGAATTCCACCCGCACGGTATTTCGCTGTGGCTCGATGAGACGGGCCCGGACCGCCTGATGGTGATCAACCACCCGAACAGCCCCGAGCCCGGCGGCATGCCCTCAAGCCAGGTCGAGATTTTCGAGATCGGCCCGGCGCGGCTCAACCACATCCGCACGGTCAAAACAGATGGCCCATACAGCCTCAATGACGTGGTGGCCACGGGGCCGGACACCTTCTATGCCTCGATCGACAAGGGCAGCGAGACCAAGCTTGGCCGCAGCCTGGAAAGCTATCTCCGGCTGTCGCGCGGCGGCATTGCCTATGGTGACGTAAACGGCATGCGCCGCGTTGAGGGTGGCCTCGTGTACCCGAACGGCATCCAGTGGGACGGCGTGCATCTGTATGTGGCGGAAACAACGGGCAGCCGTCTGCTGAAGTTCAAGCCGGGCGAGACACCGTTGCAGCTCACATTGGTAGCGGAGGACCACATCAACAGCGCGCTCGATAACCTTGAGTGGGACCAGGACGGCAACCTGTGGATCGGCGCGCACCCGCAGGCGCTCAAGTTTGTGGAGCACGCCAAGAATGCCGCGAACCGCTCGCCCAGCCAGGTGCTGAAGGTCACGGTTGCGGGCGGTGGTTTTGACCTCGAGGAAGTGTACCTGAACGACGGCAACCCCATTTCGGGATCAAGCGTCGCCGCGCCCTATGAAGGCCGTATGCTGATCGGCAGCGTGTTCGAACCCTTCATCCTGGATTGCAGCCTTTAGGGCTGTGTTCCTGGATGCTGAACCAAGTTCAGCAGGATGGTTCGTCTAAGATTCCCAGTCACCCTGAACTTGGTTCAGGGTTCAGGAACACGGGTTACAGGAACTCAACGGTCAGGGCCGCGCCGCTACCCATGGTTTTTGCGATCTCATCAATCACGCTTCCGAAGCGGTCCAGCACCCGGTCGCGCCGCACCTTCATGGTGTGGGTCAGGATACCGTTCTCGATGGTCCAGGCCTCTGGTGCCACCAGCACCGCGCCCACTTGCGCGTGGCGCTCAAGCCCGGCGTTAATCTCGGCCACACGTTCGCGCACATGGGCTTCAATCGCATCCCGCGCCATATCTGCCGCCAGTTCCGCGACCACCAGCAGCAGCACTGTCTGCGGCATGCCGTGGCCCACAAGGCAGGCCTGGTCCAGATAGTCACTTTCAAGGAACTTGGCCTCGATCGGCATGGGGGCGACATATTTGCCTTTGGCGGTCTTGAAGGTTTCCTTCACCCGGCCCTTGAGGATCACGAAGCCGTCTTCGTCAAGCTCCGCCCGGTCGCCGGTATAAACCCAGCCGTCCCGGAAGGTCTCAGCCGTCTTTTCCGGCATCTTATAGTAGCCCAGGCTGCAGCCGGGGCCGCGGGCGATCAACTCGCCTTCCTCAGTGATGCGCACGTCCACGCCTGGTGCAGGCTTGCCCACGGAATGCGGCTTGTTGCTACCCTTGGGCGTGGTGACAAGCGGCAGGATTTCCGTTTGGCCGTAGCCGTCCATCAGCGGCAGGCCAAACAGGGTGAACCATTCCTTGATGTGCGGCGGCACGGGCGCGGTGGTGGACACCAGCTTCTCGACGCTCGAAAGCCCCAGCTTGTCGCGAACAGCCGCCGCCGCCATGCTGGCGTGGGGGCCGGTGAGGGCCGCTCTCAGCGCCTCGGCGCCACCCTCGGTGCCCGCAATCACGGCGGAAGATAGTTTGTCCCAGATGCGCGGCACGCCGAAGAAATAGTTGGGCTTGGCGATGCGCAGGTCGGCCCCGAATGTCTCAAGGCTTTCGTTGAAGAAGATGGTGCCGCCTATGCGCAAAGCATGCAGCTCAATAATCAGCCGCTCCGCTAGGTGCGCCAGCGGCAGATAGGAAATGAAGTGCCAGCCCGGGCCGGATTCGGTCTGGTCTACCAGCGTTTTGGTGGCGCGGCCGATGCTGCCCAGCGAATGCATCACGCCCTTGGGCTTGCCTGTGGTGCCCGAGGTGAAAATCAGCGTTGCAACATCCTCAACCTCGTGGCCATCAGGCGCGGGTTTGCCGTCGCCAAGCTTCAGGAAATCGTCCCAGGTGATGTCACCTTCCGTCGGGTCCACGCCGGGGAGGGTGACGATGGTGACGCCATCTGGCACATGGGCTTTCACCTCGGCCCAGTTGGCGCTTTCGCCCAGGAACAGCAATTCCACATCGGCGAAATCCAGCACATAATGGAAGGTCTCTGGCCGCATGGTGGTGAACACCGGCACCGCCACGCTGCCGGAGGCCAGGATTGAAAGATCTGCGAGTATCCAGTGCGCCCGGTTCTTCGACAGGATCGCTGCCTTGTGGCCGCCCCCGCCGAAATGGGCGTGCATGGCCCGCGCGCCGCGACTGACAGTTTCCGCCGTCTCTGCCCAAGTGATGGGTGTCTGTTGCCCACCCTTCAGGTCTATCAGGAAAGGCGCGTCCGGCTTTTCCCTGGCCCAGAAAGCCAGGTCCTGCAATGCTGTTTTACGCTCTGTGTCCACACTCTTGCCTTCCCACATGGTCGCCTCCCCCGCGATTGCCTGTTCTGGTTATTTCAGCAGCTCCTGCGCGATGATGGTCTGCCGTATCTGGTTGGTGCCGGCCCCGATCTCGATCACCTTGCCGCTTCGGTAAAGCCGGTTCACCTCCGTCTCGCGCATGAAGCCCATGCCGCCATGGATCTGCACGGCACTGTCCAGCACCCGCATCATTGCGCGGCCTGTGTGCAGCGCCGCCATGGCCGTGCGCATATGCACCGCGCCGCGCCCGCCAGCGCCCCGTTCCAGGTTATTCACTTCCTTCAGAAGCTGGTAGGAAGTTGCCCGCATGGTTTCCACGTCCGTGTACATGTCCGCGAGCAAGCCCTGCACCAGCTGGAACTGGGCGATTGGGCGGCCGAACTGGGCGCGTTCCTTGGCGTAGTCGACAGCCAGATCAAGCGCCCGCTGCGCCACGCCGACCGACGACGCGCAAAGGAAAGCGCGTTCGATATTCAGGCCGCTCATCACCACGGCGACACCCTGGTTTTCAACGCCCACAAGGTTCTCGGCAGGCACACGGCAATTGTCGAACACCAGTTCGCCTATCGGGCTGCCACGCCAGCCCATTTTGTCCAGCTTCTGGGCGACACCGAAACCTTCAAATTCCTTTTCCACGATAAAAGCGGAAATGCCGTGCGGGCCGGCGGCAGGGTTGGTTTTTGCATACACCAGCAGGATATCGGCCACCGGGCCGTTGGTGATGAACATCTTGCGGCCGTTGAGCACATAATGGTCACCATCCCATGTGGCCGTTGTGGCCATGGAACCAAGCGCGTCAGACCCGGCGCCCGGTTCCGTCAGCCCCAGCGCACCGATGGCGCCTTTCACAAAGCGCGGCAGATATTTGGCTTTCTGGGCATCGTTTGCGTTTCTGACGATATTGTTCACGCAAAGGTTTTCGCTGGCGCCCCAGCTGGCGCCGAAACAGTGGTTCCAATATCCGAACGCTTCTGCCACCAATGCCTGGCTGATGAAATCAAGGTTCGCGCCGCCAAGCGCCTCCGGAACTGTCGTGCCCAAAAAGCCCACATCCGCCATGGCCCTGTAGGCCGCATCCGGGAACCAGTCCTCGTCATCCATTTTGGGCAATAGCGGCCACAGCTCTTTTTCTCCATACCGATAGGCGGTGTCGTAAAGGGCTTGATGCTCTGCGGAGAAGCCGAAGCTTTGAAGGTCGGGGATCATGCCGCCCTCCAGCCCTGGGTGGCCAGGTGTGCGCGGGTTTCTTCCGGGCTCGTCACCTCGCGTCCGGCGTTTCTGGCGCAGGCCGCCAGCGCCTCGATCATCTCTCCGTTTGACCGTGCTTTGTCGCCATTTGGCAGATAGAAGCAGTCCTCAAGCCCGGTGCGCAGGTTGCCGCCCAGTTCCGCCACGCGCTGGTGGACGGGCCATACGTCCGCCCTGCCAATCAGCGTCGCCTGCCACGGGCTGCCCTCGGGCCTGTATTTGACAAGAAGCGGCAGGAGGTCCGCGTCGCACGGCATGCCCGAGGCCACGCCCATCACGAAATTCACGTCCGCATGATTGACCATGCCGTTCTCAATGTAGAGCCCGACGCTTCTCAGGATGCCGATGTCGAAACATTCGAACTCGGGCACGATATTATGTTCACGCATGCAGTCCAGCATCTCGGCGACCTTATCCACCGGGTTCTGGAAGGTCATGGGCGGCCAGGCCCAGCTGCCGTCGCGGCGGGTCTTCAGGTAATTCAGCGTGCCTGCGTTCATTGCTGCCATCTCGGGCTTGCAGTGCGCGAGATACTTGAGCACTTCGCTTTGGTCGCGGCCCACCACGCCGGTGGTCATATTGATCACCACGCCTGGGCAGGCGGCACGAATGGCGTCGTTGATTTCAAGCGCCAGCGCCCCGTCCCAACTGGGCAGATGGCCCTTGCCGGGCTCCTGCTGACGGTAGTGGCAATGCATGATGGTAGCGCCTTGGTCATAGGCGGCCTTTGCTTCCGCCGCCATCTGCTCGGGCGTTACGGGCACATTGTGCTGGGTCGGGTCCGTCAGCACGCCCGTTAGCGCGCAGGTCAGGATGGCTTTACTGGTCATGCGGTTTCCCCCGATGTTATGGTGGCAAGGGGCGCGCGGCTTTTCACCTGGGCGCCAATGGTGGCCGTTAGGTCTTCGATTGTGCCGTCCATGTCGGCCCTGATGTGATGTTCCATTTTCATGGCTTCGATCACGCAGATCAGGTCACCGGATTTTACAAGCGCACCTTTTTCAACCGGCACGGCCACGATCTGGCCGTCCATGGGCGCGGTCAGTCTGCCGGTGCCGCCTGCGGCACTTTTTTCAGCAGGGGCGTGGGTTATGTCCCGTCCAGTGATGTGCCAGCGGCCAAAATCAGCTGAGTAGTGGTCACCGCTTTGGGCGTGGGCAATCCGCAGCTTCTCCCCCTTGTAGGTGAAGGTCTCGCCGTCGAAGTTGGTGGTACGTGTCCTGTCGCCGGTCGTTGCCGTGATGTCCCATCCGCTGGCGGTGCGCACCTGGCGCACTTCAACAGGCACGCGCGTGCCGTCCACATCGAACACCCGCCGGTCATAGCTGCCCGTATGGGTGCGCCAGCCTGCCAGTTCCGGCATGGGGCAGGCCTGAAGGGCCTTGCCCTGCAGCAGCAGCGCCAGCGTCAGCGCCTGCGTCTCCGCCGGTAGTGGGATGAACGGTGTCGCATGATCAAGCGTGTGGGTACGCATGGTGCCCAGACGGAAGGGTTCATCATTCAAAAGGTATGCGAGCCACGCCTTGTTGGTGGCCATGCCCGCGATGCGGCTTTCGGAAAGCATCACAGTCAGGCGCGTGCGGGCTTCCTCCCGGGTTTTGCCAAACGCGATCAGTTTGGCCAGCATCGGGTCATAATAGGGGCTGACAGTGTCCCCCGCCTCTACGCCGCTGTCGAGCCGGCAGCCTTCTCCAACTGGAATATCGAACGCCCCCAGCGTGCCGGTTTGCGGCATGAAGTGCTGGGCCGGGTCTTCTGCATAGAGCCGTGCCTCGATCGCATGGCCTGAAAGCGTGATATCTTCCTGTGCGACGCTGAGCGCCTGGCCCGAGGCGATGCGCAATTGTTCCGCCACAAGGTCGATCCCGATCACCAGTTCGGTTACCGGATGTTCCACCTGCAGGCGGGTGTTCATTTCAAGGAAATAGAAGGCACCGTCCGCGTCCACCAGGAACTCGACCGTGCCTGCGCCGGTGTAGCCCACGGCTTTCGCAAGCTTCACCGCAGCTTCCGTCAGGCCCGCGCGGGTCTCGCTTGATATGGTCGCGCAAGGGGCTTCCTCGATCACCTTCTGGTGGCGGCGCTGGCTTGAACAGTCGCGCTCATAAAGGTGAACTACATTTCCAAAGTTGTCGCCCAGCACCTGAACTTCCACGTGGCGGGCATCGGTTATCATGCGTTCCAGCAGGATGCCGCTGTCGCCAAAGGCGGAGCCTGCCTCACGCCGCGCACTTTCGAGGGCCTCTTTGAAGCCTGTCAGGTCGTCTACGCGCCTGAGGCCCCGGCCGCCGCCGCCTGCGGTGGCCTTGATCATCAGGGGCGTGCCGATGCGTTTTGCTTCCTTTGCCAAATGGCCGTCATCCGTGTCATCCCCGTCATAGCCGGGAACTGTGGGCACGCCTGCCTTTTCCGCGATACTGCGGGCGGTGCGCTTATCGCCCATTTGGGCGATCACGTCAGCAGATGGCCCCACAAAGGTGATGCCTGCGTCTGCAACAGCTTTCGCGAAGGCCGCGTTTTCAGACAGGAGCCCATAGCCCGGGTGGATGGCGTCGGCTTCTGCCTCCTTGGCGGCCTTGAGGATCGCCTCAATCTTCAGATAGCTGTCCTTGGCGGGCGCTGGGCCGATGTGCACCGCGCGGTTTGCCAGCTTCACATGCTGGGCATGCGCGTCCGCGTCCGAATAAACCGCGACCGTCTCTAAGCCCATGGCGTGGGCCGCCCGGATGACCCGGCAAGCGATCTCGCCCCGGTTGGCAATCAACAGGCGCCTCATCATTCGTCGCCCTCCATCCAGGAAGCAGGGCGCTTTTCAACGAAGGCGCGTGTGCCCTCAGCCCCTTCGCCCTGAAGGGAGCGGGCAAACAGTTTGGAGGCGTGACCCAGCGTTTCAGGCGTGACCGTGTCGCCCATGTCCATCAACAGGCGTTTAGTGGTTGCCACGGCGCCCGGCGCTGCCCTCAAGGCCTGTTTGATCACATCCATCAGCCGGTGGTCCATGGCCTCGACCGTTGGTTCGGAATAATGCACAAGGCCCACCTTGCGGGCTTTCTTGCCGGTCATGATGTCGCCGGTGAGTGCCATCCTTCGGGTTTCCGTGAGGCCCATGCGGGCGCACACGAAGGGTGCGATCTGCGCCGGGATCAGCCCCAGGGTGACTTCCGGCATGCCGAAGGCGCAATTGTCTTCCGCGATGGCGACATCAGAGACGCACACCAGCCCGAAACCGCCGCCCATGGCCGCGCCGCGAACGAAGGTGACCAGCAGTTTGGGGAAGCGCTGCGCGCGTTCCAGCAGCGTGCCGAAGCGGCGGTTGCCGATGGCGATATCGTCTGCGTTCTTGTGGCCTGCGCTGAAGTCCTTCAGGTCACCACCCGCGCAGAAGATGCCGTTCGCGCCGCGCATTACTATTACACGCACACTGTCGTCCGCTTCCGCCATTTCAAAGGCGTCCATCAGTGCGTCAACCATGGCGAAATTCATGGCGTTTTTCACCTCGGGCCGGTTGAGCGTGACATACATTACGCCGCCCGACTGGTTTATGAGAACAGGATCAACTCCAAGCTCAACCATTGGACATGCCCATCAGTTTGGTGAGGATGCGGAGCATGGTCTCGTCCGACCCGCCACCGATGGAGCCCAAGCGTCCATCGCGGTAGCTGCGGGCCACCAGATTGTCCCACATGAAGCCCATGCCGCCCCAATACTGGAGGCAGGCGTCTGGCACTTCGCGCCCCAGTCGCCCGGCCTTCAGCTTGGCCATGGAGGCCAGCATGGTGACATCAATACCGTTGATATATTGTTCGGTCGCGTGCCACACGAGCGCGCGCAGGGCTTCTACCTCTGTCTGCAATTCCGCAAGCCGGTATTGCACCACCTGGTTGTCCAGCACGCTGCCGCCGAAAATCTGCCGATCCTTGGTATATTCGATGGTGCGCCGGATGGTGTCCGACAGGCCCTTGGGGCCCAGCATGGCGGCGCACAGGCGCTCTTCCTGGAACTGCATCATCTGCATCCTAAAGCCGTCGCCTTCACGGCCGATCAGGTAACGCTGCGGTACCCGCACATCGTCAAAGAAAATCTGGGCGGTGTCGGATGACCGCATCCCCAGCTTGTTCAGCTTTTCCGAAAAGCTGATGCCGGGGGTGTTTGTGGGCACCACAATCAGCGATTTGTTCTTGTGTGACGGTGCGTCGCCTGTGTTGGCCAAGAGGCACAGGAAATCCGCCTGCGTTGAGTTGGTGATCCACATCTTGGTGCCGTTGATGACATAGTCATCACCGTCCTTGACCGCGTGTGTCTTGATCGCCGCCACGTCAGAACCCGCGTGGGGTTCGGATACCGCGATCGAACACACCATATCGCCCGCGATGGCAGGGGCCAGGAATTCGTGCCGCAGTTCGTCAGAGCCGAAGCGGGCAAGGGCCGGGGTGGCCATGTTGGTCTGGACGGAAATCCCCATCGGTACGCCGCCGCAGTTGATGCCGCCCAGTTCTTCGGCCAGCACCATTTCATAGCTGTAATCAAGGCCGAGGCCGCCGAATTCTTCGGGCTTGGAGATGCCGAGTAAGCCCAGGTCACCCATCTTCTTGAACAGCTCATGGGCCGGGAAGATGCCCGCGTCTTCCCATTCGTCGACGAATGGGTTCACTTCTTCCGCGACGAAACGGGCGACGGTGCGGCGGAGTTCATTATGTTGGTCGGTAAAAAGCATGTCGTGTTCCCCTTAGAAGCGTGCGACGCCGAATGTGTTCTGGCGGGTTTCGCGGCTGTCCGCATCCCGGCAGATATCCAGCAGGTAAATAAGTAAGTTGCGCGTATCGCGCGGGTCGATGATGCCGTCGTCCCATAGACGCGCGGTGCCGTATAGCGCGGTCGAGCAGGCGTCCATCTGGTCCGCCGTGGCCTTTTCCATGGCCGCCAGCATCGCCTCATCCGGCGTCTCGCCCATCCTTTTGGCTTTTTCTGTGCCGACGATCCGAAGCACCATGCCCGCCTGTGCGCCGCCCATCACGGCGGTGCGGGCGTTGGGCCAGGAAAAGACAAAACGCGGGTCGACGCCGCGGCCGCACATGGCATAGTTGCCGGCGCCGTAGCTACCGCCGATATGGATCGAGATGCGCGGCACCCGCGCATTGGTCACCGCCTGAATAAGCTTCGAGCCGTGTTTCACCACACCGCCTGCTTCCGCGTCCTTGCCCACCATGAAGCCCGTGGTGTTGTGCAGGAACAGGATGGGGACACCAGACTGATCACAGAGCTGAACGAACTGGGCGGCCTTGGTGGCCCCAACGGGCGTGATGGGGCCGTTGTTGCCAATGATGCCCACGGTTTGCCCGGCGACAGACGCGTGGCCGCAGACCGTCTGGCTATCGTAATCATTCTTGAAATCAAGGAAGTCTGAGCCGTCCACCAGCCGGGCGATTACCTCGCGCACGTCATAGGGTGTTTTAGCGTCCGCTGGCACCACCCCGATCAGCTCATCGGGTGAAAAGAGGGGCTCTGGATAGTCGTCTTGGCCAGCATCCGGCTCTTTCCACGGCAGTCGCTCCATTATTTCGCGAGCGTAACGAATGCCGTCAGCGTCATCTTCCGCCAGATATTCGGCTGTGCCGGTGACTTCCGCATGCAGTTCCGCGCCGCCAAGCTCTTCGTCAACTGCGATCTCACCCGTTGCGGCCTTCAGCAGTGGTGGCCCCGCGAGGAACACTTTCGACCGCCCGCGCACCATTACCACATAGTCGGATAGCCCGGGCTGGTAGGCACCGCCCGCGGTGCTGCTGCCGTGTACGACCGATATCTGCGGGATGCCAGCAGCTGAGAGGCGCGCCTGGTTTGCGAAGCTGCGTGCGCCCTCAACAAACATGTCAGACACGTGTTGGAGGTTTGCGCCGCCGCCTTCCATCAGGCCAACGATGGGCAGCTTGTTTTCCATGGCGATATTCTGCAGGCGGAGGCCTTTGTTGAGGCCAGCGGGCGACACCGTGCCGCCTTTGACCGCGCTGTTCGACACAATCACCATGCAACGCTTGCCAGAGACATAGCCGATGCCAGCGATGGAGCCGCCCGCGCCTGACCCGTCCCGGTCATCATACATCCTGTAGCCCGCAAGAGCTGAAAGTTCCAGAAACGGGCTGCCGGGGTCGAGCAGCAGCGCCAGCCGCTCTTTTGGCAGCAGCTTGCCACGCTTGTCAAACAGCGGGCGCGCCTTTTCCTGTGCTTTCGCTTTGAGGTCTTCAATCGCCGCAATTTCATCCAGCGCAGCCTGCATGGAAGCAGCGTTGGCTTCGAAGGTATCGGATGTGGTGTCGATCTGGCTTGTAAGCGCGGGCATCAGTCTTCTCCGCCCAGCAGTTTGGGCATCTTGTAGCGGTGGAAGCCTTGGTAGCTTTCGCTGTTCTTCGCGCCCTGGGGCGGGAACATAGGGCTGAAAAGGCTGCCGCCGCCGTCCACGCGCAGGCTGGCGCCAGAAACGAACGCCGCCCCGGGGGACAGCAGGAACACGATAGTGCTGGCGATTTCCGCTTCGGTGGCGATGCGCCCAAGCGGCACGAAATTCTTCAGTTGTGGCAGTATCGCTTTCACCTGCGGGTCGGTATAGGTGTCAAACCCGCTTGAGGCCACCCAGCCGGGAGCGACGGAATTGACCCGCACGCCAAACCGGCCCCATTCGACCGCGGCCGTTTTGGTGAAATTGTCGCACGCCGCGCGCGCCGCACCCGAATGGCCCATGGTGGGCATGCCGTTCCAGAAATCAGCCGTGATGTTCACAACCGCGCCGCCCGTGTCCTTCATGGATTGGGTTACCAGTTCGCGCGTCATGTTGAAGGCGCCCACCACGTTGGTGCGCAGCACTGTTTCAAACCCTTTGGTGGAGATGGCTTCAAGGGGGGAAGGGTATTGCCCACCCGCGTTATTGACGAGGCCAGTGACAGGTCCGCCTTCGAGAATGCCTGCGATTGCGGTCTTGACGGCCTCTTCCTCGCGGATATCGAAGGCGCGGGTTTCGCACTTGCCGCCGTCCTCAATGATTTCGGCTTGTACGCTGTCGAGTTTGTCTTGTGTGCGGCCGGTAATGATGACCTCTGCGCCCAGGCTCGCGAGCTCATGCGCGGTGCAGCGCCCGATGCCGCTGCCGCCACCGGTAACGATGATGCGTTCCCCCGTAAAAAGCCCGTCCCTGAAGACAGACCTGTACCCCGAATGAGCCTCCCCAGACATCGGTATCCTTCCACTTGATTTAATTGTTGGCATTAATTAAAAACAAGCAAGCGCTTGGTTGTCAAGCGTTGTCGGATGGAGTAGCGTTTGCTCATGACTGTTGCAGCAAAAAACAGGGTCCCTGAGGTGCTTGAGATCAGCCGCGCGAAGGAGCGGATTCTGAAGGAAGCCATTGATCTCTTTTACGAAAAGGGTTTTGAGCGCACGACGGTCAGGGACATTGCAGCGCGTGCGGGTATCCTGTCGGGCAGCCTGTTTCACCATTTCAAATCGAAGCAGGAAATCCTCTATACCGCCATGGCATTGACGACTCGCTCCATGGGCGAAAGCGCGGAAAAGGCCGTTGAGGGCCTTGAGGACCCGGTCGAGCAATTGCGCGCCCTTATCCTGAATGAACTCAACAGCATTCACCGGGAAAGTGGCCACGCCGCCTATGTGTTGGTGGACGAATGGCGCAGCCTGGAGCCCCAATACCGCGATGCCGTGCTGGCGATCCGGGATGACAGCTATGACGCCTGCTGGAACGCGGCATTGGAAGGATGTGCGGCGGTAGGCTTGTTGAAAGGCGACCCCAAGATCACCCGGCAGCTGATACGCGGCGCGCTTGCCTGGACCCGCAACTGGTACCAGGCGGACGGCAAGATGACGCTCAGGGCCCTGGCGGACGAAGTATTGGTCACTTTCCTGCGCGGGTAGGCCCGTTTTCCACCACTTATCGTATTTTCCCGGCCTTTCGCCGCATTCCTTGTGCGCTTGCGATTTCCCCGTCTATAACTGTGCGCCTAGAAAAAGAAGAAGGCCCGACAAGGGGAGGGCCGGACCAAAACCTAAGGGGTTACCATGAAAAAATTCAAGAAAGCCGTACTTGCAGCGGCGCTTATGGGGATGGCGCTGCCGCTTGGCACTCCGTCCGCGACGGCTGAGGAGGCCACCAACCCGTTTTTTGAGGACTGGAATACGCCTCACAAGCTGGCGCCGTTCAGCAAGATTGGGAATGAGCATTATATGCCGGCGTTCGAGCGCGCTTTTGCTGAAAGCCGTGCCGATATTGACGCCATCGCGAACAATCCGGATGCCCCAACGTTCGATAACACCATCGCAGCGCTCGACAAATCTGGCAAGCTCCTGAACAAGGTAGCGGGCGTGTTTTATAACCTGACCGGGTCGAACACCAATCCTGAGATGCAGGAAATCCAGGCCACGGTTTCCGGCATGTTCAGCCGCCACAACAACGAGACGCTTTTCAACAAGAAGCTGTTTGAACGCGTGGACGCGCTTTACCAGAAGCGCGACAGCCTTGACCTGACGCCGGAGCAGGCGCGGATGCTGTGGCGCACGCACCTGGACTTCACCAGCGCGGGCGCGAACCTGGATGAGGCAGCGAAAGCGGAACTGTCCAAGCTGAATGAGGAAATCTCGGGCTTGACCACAAAGTTTGGCCGCAACGTGCTGGGGGCGACCAACGCGTTCGAGATGGTAATCGACAATGAGGCCGACCTCGCGGGCCTGCCTGATTTCGTGATCGCGGCGGCGGCCTCAACGGCAGAAGACCGCGGCCAGCCGGGCAAATGGATGTTCACTGCCACCCGGTCAAGTTTTACGCCGTTCATGACGTTTTCCACCCGCCGGGACCTGCGCGAGAAGCTGCATAAGGGTTATATGGCGCGTGGCGAAAAAGGCAGCAAGTTCGACAACACCGAGATCGTGAAGCAGATCCTTGCGGCGCGTGAAAAGCGGGCCAAGCTTCTGGGCTACAAGAACCACGCTGAATACCAGATGGCAGACCGCATGATGGGCCACCCGGACCGGGCGTTCGAGCTTCTGAACCGCATCTGGAAACCAGCGCTTGAAAAAGCCAAGGTAGAGCGCGCGGCGCTTCAGGAAATGGTTGATGCCGAAGGCGTCAACTTCAAGCTGGCGGCCTGGGACTGGTGACATTATGCCGAAAAAGTCCGCAAGGCACGCTATGATCTGGACGAGCAGACGCTGAAGCCATATTTCGTGCTGGATAACGTGTTGAAGGGCGCGTTCCACACGGCGAACAAGCTGTGGGGCCTGACCTTCAAGGAGCGCACCGATATCGATACCTATCACCCGGATGTGCGCACGTTCGAAGTGTATGAAAAAGACGGCACCTACCTGGGCCTTTACCTCACTGACCATCACGCCCGTGCGTCCAAGCGCGGTGGTGCCTGGAACAACAGCTTCCGCTCGCAAACCAAGGTCGACGGCAAAGAGACGCCGATTGTAGTGAATGTGATGAGCTTCCCGAAAGGCTCTGGCGACGTGCCGCCGCTCCTGAGCGCGGATAACGTTGGCACGCTGTTCCACGAATTCGGCCACGCTATGCACACGCTGATGTCCACCGTGACCTACGACCGCATGAACAGCATGGCCTGGGACTTTGTCGAATTCCCATCCCAGATTTTCGAAGGTTGGGCGTGGGAACCTGAAGTGCTGCGGATTTACGCCAAGCACTATAAAACCGGCGAGGTGATCCCGGAAAGCATGATCGACCGGCTGCAGGCGGCATCCAAGTTCAACCAGGGTTTCGCAACCGTCGAGTATGTTTCCGCGGCGCTTCTGGACATGAACTGGCACACCCGCCACATCACGCCTGACACAGACGTAGCGGCGTTTGAAGCCCAGGTGCTGGATGAAATCGGCCTGATTCCTGAAATCGTGGTGCGCTACCGCACGCCATACTTCAACCACGCCTTCGGTGGGGCTGCTTACGCGGCGGGTTACTATACCTACCTGTGGTCTGAAGTGCTGTCGGCTGACGCTTACGCCACCTTCACGGAAGAGGGCATCTTCAACCAGGATGTGGCAGCGAAGCTTCGCCATTCAATCCTGGAACCACGCGGCGCGCGCGACCCGATGGAGATGTTCGAAGAATTCAAGGGCCGGCCCTACAAGCTGGACGCCATCCTTGAGGCTCGCGGCCTGACCGACTAGGCCGAGCGCCAAAAACTATAAACACGAAAGCCCCGGTTATCCGCCGGGGCTTTTCTTTTAGGTCAATGCTTTCCTGACTGTGGGCATGATGCGGCGGCTGACGGGAACATGGTCGCCTGTGGTCAGGTACAGGACGCCGGTGCCGGATGGCTCTCGTTCCAGCCGGTCAATATAGGCTGTGTTGACGATATAGGACCGGTGCACCCGTAGGAAGGTGGACGGCAGTTCGCCTTCAAGGTCGGTAAGGCTGGCACTATGGAGCTTGGCGCCCAGGCCGTCTGTCACCAGCTCTACATAATCCCGCGCGCCCTGACAATATACCAGCCTGTCCTGCGGGACTTTCTCGACCGTGCCTGAACCCTTCACGCTGAGACTGCCAGGCGCCTGTTTCTGCTGCGCTTCTTCAAGCGCAATCGCAAGCCGGTCGGCACGGGCCTGTTCCTGTTGATGCTTTTTTTTGGCGTCTGCCAGTGCCTGCACTTCCCCCACAAACAGAAACAGCAGAAGTGCCGCCACGACATAGTAAAGATAGGTATCCATCACCCAGAAGGGCGCGATATAGAGCGCCACACAGAAAAGCCCCAGCGCGGTAGCGTAGTTCAAAGCTTTTGGCTCTTTCCTGAAAGCTGCGGGCACGGACAGGATGAAGCCTATAACGGCGGGTGTGAGGATGGCCGCCGCCGACATGCCGTCAAATCCCGGGATGGCGGCAACCACCAGCCCTGTCAGCAGAATGCAGCCGAACGTAACCGTCAGCCGCCGAGTAGGGACGAAGCGGTCGATCACATACAACAGCAGGCAGACGCCGCTGGCGGCGGCAAAGCCCAACACCAGCATGAGGCGGATGTCCTGAAAAGGATAACTGTAGGCAACCACACCGCGGGAGACCTCAGCCATCAGTTGGCCTGCGGCGAAAAGGGCGACGAGCGGGATGAGGTAGCTTTGCCAACGGGCTTTCTGGCGGATGGCGGCAACCCCGAAATATACCGCGCCTGCAAGCAGGATGCCCAAGGGTAGCAAGGCCGGCAGATAGTGATCCATGAATCTGTCGTGCGGGTCAGCATAGGGGCCGACAGCAATCAGGTGCATGGGATGCACCAAATCTATGACCGAATGATGGCCGGACATTTTGATGATCAGCAGGTTCGGGCCCTTCAGGACCATCTGGTCCGGCAGGTGCAGCACTGCGTCCATCCGGCCCGGTGTTTCCGTGCTTTTGCTGTTGCCGGGTATGCCGTTTCGGCCCAAAAGCTGGCCATTGAAATAAATCTCGCTGGCGGCCTTGCCGGAAATATAGAGCCCCAGGGGTTCGCCAGACAGCAGCAGGTCATCCTGCACGGTGATGGTTGCTTTCACCCAAAGAAGCTTTCCCTGAGGGTCTATCGAACCAGCGGAAATCGGGCGGCAGTTTGCAAATCCCGTCTCAACGCCGGGACCCGGCGGCACCGCGTCGCACGCTTCGAAACTGGTGTAGTCTGCCGTGACCATGGGCTGCGCACTCGCGGCTTCCGGCAGGGTAACGGCAATCAGCCACAGGAGTATGTGTAAGGCACATTTCATCAAAGCACTTTATCACCCCTGCCCAGATGCGCCACCGTTTGCAGGCGCAAAGGCGCCGCTTGCAGATAAGAGACTGAAATATAGCCGTAAATTCCATAGGTAAACATCAGTTTCAATGTGATGCGAGGAAGAAAAGATGAAGTCGAGAATGTTTGCAGGGGCCCTGCTGGCGGGTGTTTTTTCATCTGCTGCAATTGCCCAGATCAGTGGCGAGACAGCGATTGAGTTCGACGCGAAGGGTGCCGACCCTGTCGCGGCCTTTGAAGGCGAATTCATGGTCCCTGAGAACCGGTCGAACGCCGACAGCCGAATGATCCCCATTCGGTATGTACGCTTCCCAGCGACGGGCGACAAAAAGGGGCCACCAATCATCTATCTGGCCGGTGGCCCAGGCGGCTCAGGTATTGGCACCGCGAAATATCGCCGATTTGCCATGTTTATGGCTCTGAGGGCATACGGCGATGTGATTGCACTCGACCAGCGCGGCACGGGGGCATCCAATATTTTGCCAGGTTGTAACAGCAGTCAGCAGGTTCCGACCGACCACGCCATCAGCGACGATGCCTATGTAGCGCTTCATAGGGCTGCGCTTGAAGAATGCGTGACCTTCTGGCAAGCGGAAGGAGTGGATATCAAAGGCTATAACACGCTTGAAAACGTGCGGGACGTTAATGCCCTGCGCGCTCATCTCGGGGCTGAAAAAATGGTGCTTTGGGGTACGTCTTATGGCAGCCATATGGCGCTTGCGGCCCTTAAGGAATATGGCGACAGGATTGAGAAGGTCATCCTCTCCAGCGCTGAGGGGCTGGATCAGACTGTCAAGCTTCCGGCCCGCACGGATGCCTATTTGGGCCGCCTGCAGGCGGCAGTGGATAGCCAGCCTGCTGCCAAGGCGGCGTACGGTGACATCAAGGCCCTGATCCGTCGGGTTCACAACAAGCTTGATGCTGATCCGATTCCGCTGAAAGTGACACTGCGCGACGGGGCGGTGGAAGACATGGTATTCACTCGCCGGGATATGCAGATGGTGGCCTCAGGCATGGTGTCTGACCCGTCGTGGGGCGCCAGCCGGCTCTTGATGCTGTATCTTGCGCTGGATAACGGGGTTTCCGCGCCGCTTGGTGACGTGCTGGGTCGCTTCATCGACCCACGTGAGCCAATCGGAATGGGGCCAATGGGCACCTTGATGGATATCGCATCCGGTATGACGGCTGGCCGGAAGGCGCTTGTGACAGAACAGGCGAAAACCGCGCTTCTTAAGGATTATCTCAATTTCAGCTACCACTATGATGGTCTGTTGCCGGAGCTGGATCTGGGCGACGCCTTCAGGGCCAAGCCCATAAGCGACGTGCCGATGCTTCTGTTCAGTGGTACGCTGGATGGCCGGACTTATCTGGAAGGACAGGCCGAGGCCGTCGAGGGGCTGTCGAACCTCACACACATCACCGTGGTCAATGCGGGGCACAATCTGTACATGTCCACGCCTGACGTGCAGGCGGCGATCAACCGCTTCATGGAAGGAAAGGCACAGCCAAGCAACAAGATCACGATCGATTTGCCTGACTTCACACCGAAGATGTAAGCAACGATACGCCCCGGTGTATGCCGGGGCTTTTCCTTTTTTTAGAAGATCGCCGCTGCCGCGACGCTGAGGCCGATGGCGAACAGCGCCCAGATGGCGATAGGGCGGTGGGATGCGTCGCCGTATTTCTCGAACAGCCAGTCGCCGGTGCGGTTGCCAATCAGCATCGCCGGGTAACAGACGACAAAGAGCGTCAGTTCCTTCAGCCCTATGATGCCTTCCACCGTGTAGCTGGTAGCGGCAAAGGCGGCGGAAAAGAGGAAGAAACCCATGAGGAAGGCGCGGGCCACCCGCGCCCGGTCATAGACCGCCATCGAGTAAATAATCACCGGCGGTCCGGGGATGGCGAGTGCGCCGTTCAGAAGTCCGGACATCAGCCCCGACCCCAGCCCGAAGATACCGCCCGCCCGGTGCGGTGCGGGCTTGTATTTGGCCAGCAGGAAGCAGGCCAGCATCACCGTGCCGCCGATCAGCAGCCGGAACACGTCCGGGCTGAAGACAAGCAAAAGATACGTGCCGAAAAGCGTGCCGACGGCGGACGTGACGATCATGCCTGCCATATCTTTGATCGGCACATCCTTCCAATAGGTGCGGATGGTCTGCAGCGATACCGTCAGCGTCAGCATCACGATCACACTTGCCGCCGTTGTAGGCGCCAGCACAAGGCTCAGGACAGGCAGGGCAGCCAGCGCGAAACCGAAACCGGTGAAGGCCCGCAAAATGGCAGCCAGCAGGATCGTGGCGGCCATCCCCACCATGGTGAGGAGGCCAATCTCGGATAGGATGCCTGCCATCTGGCCTATGCCGCCTTCTGGCCAAGCCTGACAAGCCGACCGGGCCTCAGACCCGTGAGCTTATCATTCTCAAGCACCACCTTGCCGTCCACGATTGTGGCGAGATAGCCCGTTGCTTCCTGAAGCAAGCGCTGGCCGCCGGCCGGCAGGTCCTTGACCATATGGGGCGCGTGCAGGCGCAAATTCTTGTGGTCGATCACATTGATGTTGGCTTTCTTGCCCACCTCAAGCCTGCCGCGGTCCTTGAAGCCGACATAATCTGCGATCTCTGACGTCAGCATCTGCACGGCGCGCGTGAGCGGAATGCGGGGCCCTTGCGCCCTGTCCCGCGCCCAGTGGCACAGCAGGTAGGTTGGGAAGCTGGCGTCACACACGGTGCCCACGTGGGCCCCACCGTCTGACAGGCCCATGATCGCCTGTGGGTGGGTCATCATTTCATGCACAGCGCTATAGTTCAGGTCGGTATAGTTATAGATCGGGAAATAGAGGAATTCCTGCCCGTCTTTTTCGAGCAATATGTCGTAGATTTTCGAAAGCGGTGTTACGCCGTCTTCCTGCGCCATCTTGTAGACGCTGGCATTCACGCTCTGCTCATAGTCCGGATTTTCGCCCAGCTTGAACATCTTGCAGCTGATGAAGTCAATCTGCTGCAACAGGATGTCCGCCAGGGGCGGGATGGCCGTGCCGTCGCCCGCCACCTTTTCTGATGTCTCGCTGAGGAGCTGTTCTTTGAAATCCGGGTCACGCATGGCGTCCACGCGCTCCGCCAGCGGCAGGTGGCTGATGCGCTTGTAGCTTGGGAAGCCGATGAAGGGGTGGAAGGTGCACTGCAGCCCCAAAATCACACCGATGCCGCGTGGGGCGGTCTGGAGGCGCATGTTGATGCCCTTTTCTTTCGCGGCTTCCGCACGGGCGATGATGTTCTTCCACTGCTTGGGGGCGAAATCCCGCTGCATGAGGGACAGCGAGAAGGGGTGCCCGCCGGACGCGCCCGCAAAGGCTTCCAGAAGGTCGAACTCCCTGTCAAACGCTGTCGGATCGCCGCGCTCTAGGTCGAAATCATTCACTGCCTGCAGTACACCGTGATCAAGCCCCTTGAAGGCCTCCGCGATGCCCACGAGCTCTTCTTTCGTGGCTTCAGATGCGGGCGTCCAGTCGCCGTCAGCTGTCCGGTGCACGTCTGACCGGCCAGTGGAGAAACCAACGGCCCCGGCCTCAAGCGCCGCCCGCGTCAGTTCGCGCATCTTGGCGATGTCTTCAGGCGTTGCGGGCTCGCCCGATACAGCGCGGTCGCCCATCACATATACCCTTAGCGGGTCGTGCACGATCTGGGCGGCGAAATCGATGGTGTGCGGGAAATCGATGGCGTCCATATAGTCGGCGAAGCTTTCCCAGTTCCAGGTCAGCCCTTCGGCGAGCGCGGTGCCGGGGATGTCTTCCACCCCTTCCATCAGCCTTACAAGCCGGTCGTGGTCCTTTGGCAGCACGGGGGCAAAGCCCACGCCGCAGCTGCCCATCACCGCGGTGGTCACGCCGTGGTTGACGCTGGGCTGCAGGTCCGCGTCCCATGAAACCTGACCATCATAGTGGGTGTGCAGGTCAAGGAAGCCGGGGGTGACGATGGCGCCTGCGGCGTCAATTTCGCGCTCGGCCTTGCCAAGGTCTGAACCGATGGCGGCGATCACGCCGTCCTTGACTGCCACGTCGGCCGTGATGGGCTCGCCGCCATTGCCGTCATAGATGGTGCCGCCCTTGATGATCAGGTCAAATGCCATGTGTGTCCTCCTGAAGTGTGGGGGGTGAATAGTGTGTTATGCGGTCAGCCAGCCGGAACAGGCCGGTCACTGCGAAGCCGCCAATGAAGTGCCAGATGCCCCAGGTGGCGAGAACCATCGCCCCTGAGCCAAGCCCGCCAAACTGGCTGAGCATGATAAGAAGGCCGAGGCCTGAATTCTGAATGCCGATCTCGAACACCAGCGCGCGACGGGCCGCCCGGGTCCTGAGGCCAAGCATGCCAACAAGCCCGCCAAGGATGAAGGCTGTGGTGTTGTGAAGCGCCACATAGGGCAGGATCTGGTCGCCGAAATGCTTGAGGAGATCAAGGTTGGTCGCCAACCCCACGGCCACGATCACGACAATCACCGCGACGGCCAGCGGCAGGCACACGCGCTGCAGTTTGTGTGCCGCCTGCGGCCTGAAGTGCGACAGCAGGATGCCCGCCAGAAGCGGCACCAGAAGCGTGTAACTTGTGTTCAGAACGAACGACACCCGGTCCAAATGGATGGCCTCCACCAGGTCCCGCGTGGGGCCATAAAGGCTGGTCCAGAACAGGATCATGATGGGCAGGAAAGCCGCTGAAAACAGGCTGGAGCAGGTGGTCAGCGAAACGCTGTAGGCAGCATCGCCCCGGCTGAGGCGCGTGAAAAGGTTCGAGACATTGCCGCCCGGGCAGCAGGCCACGATAATCATGCCAAGCGCGATACCAGCCATCGGTTCAAAGAGGGCGAGCAGGGCAAGGGTAATCAGCGGCAGGCCAATAATCTGCGCCATCAGGCCATAGAAAACACTGCGTTTGTGGGTTTTCAGAAACGAGAAATCATCGGTCTTGAGCCCCAACGCCACAGCGAACATGGTGAAAGCGAGAGAGATGGCGAGCGCGAGCTGCGTGCCCGGCTCCAGCGTGATAACGGCGTCATTGATGGCGCTTGCGTCCATGCTTTCCATCCCTCCCAACATGTCCCCTTCCCAAAGGACACGCTAAATCTACTTGACGATAGCGCCTGCGTGAATGACAGTCTGCGTCTAAAAATTGATATTTTGCGCCAAGAAGATTCATGAGCGATACAGTTCTCACCCGCTATCTGACCACCCTTGTGGATGCAATGGATGCCGATTACGGCGTTGCCCCCGGTGCGCTGTACAGGGCCGCAGGCATTGCACCGCTCGGGGAAGGGCGGATCGAGGAGGCGGTGGCAGAGGCGCTTTGGGTGGCGTCGGAGAAGCTTTCGGGCGACGGGTTTCTGGGCCTGAAGGTTGGGGCCCGCGTGCGCTACAGCAGTTATTCGACGCTCGGGCATTTGCTGGTGACCGCGAAAACGGTGGGCGACTCGCTCCGCGCCGCGTGCGAGCTGGCCTTCTATGTTGGTGCTGCGGGCAAGCTTGAGATGGAAGACCGGGCAGGCGAGTGCGTGATTGTCTACGAGCCGCTTCGCCCCAACTGGCGGGCGCCGCATGTGCGCTCTGAAGCCGTGCTTCTGCCGATGGTTCGCTTCGCGCGCTGGGCGTCGCCCGGTGTGATGCCCAGGCAGGTGCGCCTGACCCGGCCAATCCCCAAGTACCCACAGGCATTCGTGGATGCGTTCGGGGCACCTGTTGTTTTCGGGGCCGCCCGCCATGAGGTGATCTGGGACGCGGATGCGCTGAGCCAGCCAATGAATGACGCCAACCCGGCCCTCAATGACATGCTGCGCGCCCACGTGGAAGCAGAGATGCCGAACGCAAAGGACTTGCTGTCAACCGTAAGCGGGTGCCTGGCGGCAGCGCTTGAAGGCAACGGCGATGTCAGTATCGCTACCACGGCAAAGGCACTTGGGATGTCTGAACGCAGCCTGCAGCGCGCGCTGGCGGGTGAGGGCACCGCGTTCAGGGACCTCTTGGGCGAGGTGCGGCGAACGGAAGCCTGCCGGCTCTTGCAGGACACTGCGCTGCCGGTGGCCGATATCGCCGCCCGGCTTGGATATTCAGAACCCGCGGCCTTTGTGCGGGCCTTCCGGCGTTGGTTCGATGCGTCGCCCAACCAGTGGCGGAAAAAGCCTATGGGCTGATTGGCGGCAGGGAAAAGTTGGACTAGGGTTAACAAATGAGACATGGGTTTCAGGTAGGATAAATCGCAGATGACATTGAAAAAAATAGCAAAAGCAGCAGGTCAAACCATCATTCTGGTTGCTGCTTTGATGATAGCCGAGGGAAGTCTTTTTATGAGTACAGCTGCAGATAAAACCCCCGTCGATATGATCGTGCATGGCCGCTATGTCGTGACCATGGATGATGCGCGGAGGGATGACGCGCGCGGCGTGATCGAAGGTGGCGCGGTCGCGGTCAAGGACGGGGCGATCGTGGCTGTGGGCACAGACGCAGAGATTGCGGGGGCATACAGCGCCAAAGAGGAAATCGCGGGCGATGACCGCGTACTGATGCCGGGGCTGGTGAATGGTCATACCCACACGGCCATGACCCTGTTCCGCGGCATGGCCGACGACCTTGAGCTGATGACCTGGCTGACCAAATATATCTTCCCCATGGAAGGCCGCTATGTGGACCCCGAATTCATCCGAATTGGGTCTGAGCTGGCCTGCTGGGAAATGATCCAGTCAGGCACGACAAGCTTTGTCGATATGTATTTCTACCCCGAGGAAATCGCGGGTGTGGTGGACAAGTGCGGCTTGCGAGCTGTCATCACCGCGCCGATGATCGATTACCCAAGCCCGGGATTTGGGGGTTGGGACGACAGCTTCGAAGCGGGCGTGAAGTTTGTGAAGGAATGGCAAGGGAAGAATGCGCGCATCACCCCGGGCCTTGCGCCGCACGCGCCTTATACGGTCTCGAAAGAGCATCTGGCGGACGTGGCCAAGGTGGCGAAGGACCTGGGTGCGCCCATCTCTATCCATATCGCGGAAGATAAGTCTGAGCTTGATACCATCAGCGGCAAATACGAGCAGACGTCCATCGAAGAGCTCTCGGACGTTGGCATGCTGGACGCGCAGGTGATCGCGGCCCACGTTGTCTGGCCGTCGGGCAGTGACATGAAGCTGGTGGCAGGCAAAAGCTTTGCCGCAATCCATAACCCCACGTCCAACATGAAAACCGGCGCTGGCTTTTCGCCCGTGCCGAAGCTTCTGGAAGCAGGTGTGACCGTGGGGCTGGCGACAGATGGCGCGGCGTCCAATAATGACCTGAATATGTGGGATGAAATCCATCTGGCGGCGCTCATTCACAAGGGTGTGGCCACGGACCCGACGGTGCTGCCGGCCGCGACTGCGCTTGACCTGGCGACACGCATGGGCGCCAAGGCCGCAGGGCTTGAGGGCGTCACTGGTGTGCTGAAGCCCGGCCTTCGGGCCGATATGATCCAGGTGTCGCTGGATAGCCTTCGGATGCAGCCCCTTTATGATGTGGTGTCGCAGCTTGTCTATGTAGCCAATCAACAGGACGTGGTGACCACCATTGTAGACGGCAAGCTGTTGATGAAGGACGGCAAGGTGCTGACCATCAATGAAGCTGATCTGCGGGCCCGCGTGCTGGAGATTTCAGCCCGTATTCGTGCGGATGTGGAAAAGGCCAGGGCGGCCGAATAAGCCGCCCTCCCGGTCCACTTGGCGCCCGCGAATGCATCAAATTTGAGGCATTATTTTACATGGCCTTAAAATCCGTGTGTTATGACGGAAAGAGACTAATCAGGCACAGCAAGTATTTAGGTAGGCGAGGGCACTGTGAGCGAGCCAGAATTCAGCTTATTCCTTGTCAAGAAGAGCTTCATCGACAAAGCGGATGATCGGTTCAAGTCGATCATGCGCTGGAAAGATGTCGACCTATTCAGGCAACCGCTGAGTTTTCTGTTCCCCGCCGATGCCCACGACCGGGTTGAGCGCCTTCTGGACCGCGACGATGTCTCCATCTTCCAGAATGTGGTGTTTCCGCGTGTGCCGATCCGGGTCAAGACCGGCGGCTATATCAACTTCGACATGAAACTGGTGACCTTGGGCCCGGACGAGCGGCAGCTGGATTTCTACAAGCCTGGCCGGGCCGATGACCTGAATGCCGCACAGACGGCAGAAGCCGCCGCGCCAACGGCCGATATGTACAGCTTCTTCAATTTTGTTGAAGACCTGCTGGCCTCCCCGTTCGAGGACGACCTCGACCTCACGATGGTCAGCATGGACGCCCTGCGGGACGGTAGCGACGCCGGCCTGACGGACGAAGAGAAAGACAGCGCCCGGTCTGAATTCGAGGCCAACCTGCAGAAGCACGCGGTTGGCGGCAAGGTGGGCAAGCTGGACGAGGCATCCTACGGCCTCCTGACCGGCACGGGCTTTGACGAGGAAGCCTTTGACCTTGAGATGCAGAATGTGGCGGCGCGGCTGAATATCGCGCCTGAAAAACTTGCGCTCAAGAAAGCCAATATGGCGATCGATGACCGCGATGTGGCGCCAGAGAAACTGCATCAGGCGCTTCACCAGGCGCGTGGCGTTTTTGTTGGCGAAATTGAAGACGAGCATGGCATTGAGAAGCTCACTGGCGTCATCGACGGGATCGAGCACAACAGGAAGCTGATCCAGGACGCCATCAAGAAATACAAATACCGCACCAGCCCGCGGTCGGTGTCCGATAATGTGGCGTCGGTTTCCATTGCTGTGCTGCAGCAGGGCAAGGTGAACCTTGAAGGGCAGATCAGGCGGCCGGATGAGATTATCGTGCTGGCGGACCATCCTGATATCTCGATCGAACATGATCTGGCGCAGCTTGAAGACCTCATTCGCATGCGTGTGCGGAAGCCAGCGCATGAGCGCGAAAAGCCCGACTATTACGAGCTGTGCCGGTCGACCATGATCCAGGAACGCTTCATCGAGGAACTGGAAGCCATGCTGGCGCGCCACGGCGAAGAGGCGTCGCGCGTGGGTTTCCGCATCAAGGGCATGCCGCCCGTCCGTCGCGGGGGCTTGCACTGGGACGCCCTGAACCGCTTGGCCGCCAAGGGACACCCCATCTGGATTGACCGGTTTGGGGATGCTGTTGTGGCGCCTGAGGCACTCAAGTGCCTGAAGGGCGGCATGATCGAGATGCCGCCGCCCTTGATGAAAAAGCTGGCCGGTCACTTTGACGGCAAGGAAATGATGAGCCAGTTGGTAGCCACCTGGCAGGCCATGAACGTCCGCGTGGTGTCCGCAGACCTGCCGGACTATGACATGAAGACCCTGGCGCAGGAACTGGGCATCACCATCGCGGTTGAAGACGCCCCGGAAGCCCGCGCCTTTTGAACGCCTGATCTTCCGTCCAGTCTTGTCGTGTTGATTCCCATCGCGGAATGATGCGCACCATTTTTTCATTGATTTGATGGTTGGCAAATCGCACCTTCCAGACAGAAGATATGCTAGTATGCATCAAGAAGAAAAAGAGGGGGCAATTGTGGCGGAAGACACCAGCCAGCCAGGCCGCATGAACGGCGACATGATCACAGCCCATGTGGGCGAGGTCGGCGGCCTCATGCGCGCGCTGAATGCGCTGCAGGAGCATGACGGCTATATTGACGCTGCAAATGTACCCAAGCTTGCCAAGGCCTTCAATATCACCAAGGCCGAAGTGAAAGGCGTGATCAGCTTCTATGACGATTTCACCAAAGCACCAAAAGGCAAGCATGTGATCCGTATCTGCCAGGCAGAGGCCTGCCAGGCGGTGGGTAGCCGTGCTTTGACGGCAGCGGCGCTTGAAAAGCTCGGGATCGGCCTTGGCGAGACTACAGCCGACGGGCGGGTGACGGTTGAGGCCGTCTATTGCCTGGGCCTGTGCGCTTCTGGCCCCGCCGCGATGGTGGACGGCGAGCTCAAAGGCCGCGTGAACGCTCACCTCTTTGACGCTTTCGCGGAGGATGAGGCATGACAAAGATTTACGTCCCGCTTGACAGTTCCGCAGTGGCCATGGGCGCCGATGAGGTGGCCGGCAAAATCGAGGCGATCACCGGCGTCGCGCCCGTCCGCAACGGCAGCCGCGGCATGGCCTGGCTGGAGCCGCTGGTGGAAGTGGAAACCCCGGAAGGCCGGGTGGCCTATGGCCCGGTGACGGTCGATGACGTTGAGGCGCTTGTCCGTGACGGCATGCTGGAAGGCCGGGCGCACGCGCTGTGCCACGGCCAGACGGATGAGATCCCGTTTCTTAAAAATCAGGAACGGCTGACGTTTTCGCGCTGTGGCATTACCAACCCGCTTTCCATGGATGATTACGCCAGCCACGGTGGCCTTGAGGGCGTGCAGAAAGCCATCGGCATGTCTGCTGAAGCCATCTGTGAAGAGGTCATGACCTCCGGCCTAAGGGGGCGCGGCGGCGCCGCCTTCCCGGCGGGCATCAAATGGAACACCGTGCGGAGCGCGGAAGCGGACCAGAAATATATCGTCTGTAACGCGGACGAGGGCGACAGCGGCACCTTCGCCGACCGGATGATCATGGAGGGCGACCCGCTTCTGCTGATCGAAGGCATGGTGATCGCGGGCCTCGGCGTCGGTGCGACCAAAGGCTATATCTACCTGCGGTCTGAATATCCGGTGGCGAAACGGGTGCTGACGGCGGCGATCGACCGGGCATACTGGAAAGGCCTGCTTGGGGGTGATGTTCTCGGCTCGGGCAAAGCATTCCATCTGGAGGTCTTCATGGGCGCGGGGGCCTATATTTGCGGTGAGGAAACCTCGCTTCTTGAAAGCCTTGAAGGCAAACGCGGTCAGGTGCGCGCCAAGCCACCGCTACCGGCGCTTGAGGGCCTCCATGGCAAGCCAACGCTGGTTCACAATGTGATTTCGCTGTGCGCGGTGCCGACGATCCTTGCGAAGGGCGGGGCCTTTTACCGTGACCATGGCATGGGGCGGTCCACCGGCACCATGCCGTTCCAGATTGCAGGCAATGTGGCGCACGGCGGACTGGTGGAAAAAGCCTTCGGTGTGACACTTGGCGAACTGGTGAACGACTTCGGTGGCGGCACGCGCACGGGCCGCCCGGTCATGGCCGCGCAGGTGGGTGGGCCGTTGGGCGCTTATATTCCGGCAGACAAGTTCGACATGCCTATGGACTATGAAACTTTCATGGGAATTGGCGCTGGGGTGGGTCATGGTGGTATAGTGGTGTTTGACGACACAGCCGATATGGCGGCACAGGCCAAATACGCCTTTGATTTCTGCGCGCACGAGAGCTGCGGTAAATGCACCCCGTGCCGGATTGGCGCGGTGCGCGGCTCGGAAGTGATGGCAAAAGTGATCGTAGGCGAAGACGTCGACGCGAACCTCGAGCTGATCGAAGACCTTATTGAGGTCATGGAAGACGGCTCCCTGTGTGCGATGGGCGGCATGACGCCCGTGCCGGTGAAAAGTGTCCTGAATTATTTCCCCGAGGCCGTGGGCCGGGGGTCAGAAAGATACCAGCATGGAAGGAGGCGAATAAAATGGCGCTCCTGAAAGAACCAGATTTCGGAACCCCTGAGGTCAAGTCAGACGAGACTGTGACGCTTGAAGTGGACGGCTTCACAGTAAGCGTGCCCAAGGGCACCAGCGTGATGCGCGCGGCGGCGGAAGCCGGGATATCGATCCCCAAGCTATGCGCGACCGATATGGTCAAACAGTTCGGCAGCTGCCGCCTGTGTCTTGTGGAAGTTGATGGCCGTAAGGGCACGCCTTCAAGCTGCACAACGTTGGCCGAAGACGGCATGGTGGTACATACACAAACCGACCGGCTGGCTCGCCTGCGCCGCGGCGTGATGGAGCTTTATATCTCCGACCATCCGCTCGATTGCCTCACGTGCCCGACGAACGGCGACTGTGAGCTGCAGGACATGGCGGGCGCGGTGGGCCTTCGTGATGTGCGCTACGGCTATGAGGGCGAAAACCATCTGGAGCTCGGCAAGGATGAAAGCACGCCATACTTCACCTATGATCCGTCGAAATGCATTGTCTGCTCGCGTTGCGTGCGGGCGTGCGACGAGGTGCAGGGCACGCTTGCGCTGACCATCGAGGGCCGCGGGTTTGGTTCGCGCGTCGCAACCGGAACGGACGATTTCTTCTCAAGTGAATGCGTGTCGTGCGGCGCCTGCGTGCAGGCCTGCCCAACCGCGACTCTGGCGGAAAATGACCTGATTGAGCACGGCGTGCCTGATCGCACGGTGATTACCACTTGCGCCTATTGCGGTGTTGGTTGCAGCTTCAAAGCCGAAATCAAGGGCGACCGCGTGGTGCGCATGCTGCCTGAAAAGGCGGGCAAGGCAAACCATGGCCACAGTTGCGTCAAGGGCCGCTTTGCCTGGGGATACGCCACCCACAAGGACCGCATCACCAAGCCTATGATCCGGGAAAATATCACTGACGAATGGCGCGAAGTATCGTGGGATGAAGCGATCGCCTTCGCGGCCAAAGGCCTCAAGGGCGTGCAGGAAAAATATGGCCGTAAAGCTATCGGCGGCATCACCAGTAGCCGCTGCACCAACGAAGAAGTCTGGCTTGTCCAGAAAATCATTCGGGCCGCATTTGGCAACAATAACGTTGATACCTGCGCCCGCGTCTGTCATTCGCCCACCGGGTATGGCCTGAAGCAAACCTTCGGGACCAGCGCGGGCACCCAGAATTTCGATTCTGTCGAGCATGCGGACGTGATCATGGTGATCGGCTCCAACCCCACAGACGCGCACCCGGTATTCGGCAGCCAGATGAAGCGCCGCCTGCGCGAGGGCGCCAAGCTGATTGTAATCGACCCCCGGAAGATCGACCTTGTCGAGACCCCGCATGTGAAGGCGGACCATCATCTGGCCTTGCAGCCCGGCACAAACGTGGCGGTGATCAATGCGCTATCGCATGTGATTGTCGCGGAAGGCCTCTATGACGAGGCGTTTGTGCGCGAGCGGTGCGAAATGGACGCATTCGAGGAATGGAAGGCTTTTATCCTCGATCCGGTCAATTCACCTGATGAAGTTGCGCGCCTCGCGGGCGTGGACGCTGATGACATCCGCAAGGCCGCCCGGCTTTACGCCACCGGCGGTAACGCGGCCATCTATTACGGCCTTGGCGTAACCGAACACAGCCAGGGCTCGACCATGGTGATGGGCATGGCCAACCTGGCCATGGCCACGGGCAACATCGGCCGCGAAGGCGTGGGCGTGAACCCGATGCGCGGCCAGAACAACGTGCAGGGCTCGTGCGATATGGGCTCCTTCCCGCACGAACTGGCGGGCTACCGCCCCGTAAGCGACGATGCGGTCAGGAAAACATTCGAAGACCATTGGGGCGTCAGCCTGGATGGCGAGCCGGGGCTTCGCATTCCGGGCATGTTCGATGAAGCCTGCGCTGGGACCTACAAGGGCATGTATATCCAGGGCGAGGATGTCGCGCAATCCGACCCGAACACTCTTCATGTGGAAGCGGCACTCCGGAACATGGAATGCGTGGTGGTGCAGGACCTGTTCCTGAATGAGACCGCGCGCTTTGCCCATGTGTTCCTGCCCGGTACCAGCTTTTTGGAAAAAGACGGCACCTTCATCAACGCCGAACGCCGCATTGGCCGCGTACGCCCGGTTATGAAGCCGCAGACCGGCGTTGAGGAATGGAAGGTGACAGCCATGCTGTCGGAAGCCATGGGGTATCCGATGCCATACGAGAGTGCGGCGGAGATCATGGACGAGATCGCGGCGCTGACCCCGACCTTTGCGGGCGTATCCTTTGACCGGCTTGACCGCGACGGCAGTCTGCAGTGGCCGGTGAATGACGCCTCGCCTGACGGCACCCCCATCATGCATGTTGACGGTTTTGTGCGCGGCAAAGGCCTGTTTGTGGTGACGGAATATGTGCCGACCGAAGAAAAGACCAACCGCAAGTTCCCGCTGATCCTGACGACCGGTCGTATCCTCAGCCAGTATAATGTCGGGGCGCAAACCCGCCGCACCGACAATAACAAATGGATGAAGGAAGACGTGCTGGAGATCCACCCGTCTGACGCCGAAATGCGCGGCATCCAAACAGGGGATTGGGTGTCGGTAAAATCCCGCAAGGGCGAGACGACGCTTCGGGCCGAGATTTCCGAGCGCATGGCGCCAGGCGTGGTTTACACAACCTTCCACCATCCGGAAAGTGGTACCAACGTTGTGACAACCGAACTGGCCGACTGGGCCACCAGTTGCCCCGAATATAAGGTGACGGCGGTGGACGTGGGCCTCGCGAACCACAAATCCAGTTGGCAGGAACACTATGCGGCCGAGACGCCAACCATGCGGCGCGTCAAATCGCCCGCTGCGGCGGAGTAGGGCGTGGCGCCAAAGGATGTCAGAATGCCGAAATGGGATGCAGATGTTCGGGTGACCGCCCAGCGCGCGGGCGCGCCGGTTCAATGGCATGTGCCCGAGGAAGCGCCGGTGGCGCTTGTCTATAACGGGCTCAATCACGCGGTGATGCTGGCGTCCCCCTCTGATATGCAGGATTTCGCGCTTGGCTTTACCGTCACTGAAGGCATTGCCGCCAAGCCAAATGATATCCGGAAGATCGAGGTGCGGGAGAAAGAGCAGGGCATCGACCTGATGATCACGCTCAAAGACGTACCGTTCGAACGTTTCAAGCTGAAGCACAGCCGCCGCGCCATGACGGGCCGCACGGGCTGCGGCTTGTGCGGCATCGACAGCATGGAAGAACTGTTCCAAAGGGTGAGACTGGTAGCGGAAGCGCCGGCGGCACTTGATGAAGCGGCGGTGGATAAGGCCGTGGCCGCATTCGAGGGGATGCAGCCCCTGAAGGCGCTGAACCGGTCGGTCCATGGTGCGGCGTGGGTGACGCCTGATGGCGCCGTCAAGCTGGTGCGCGAGGATGTCGGGCGGCATAATGCGCTCGACAAGCTTCTGGGCGCGCTTTTGAAGCAAGGCGTGGACCTGAGCGCCGGTTTTGTGCTGGTATCCAGCCGCGCATCCTATGAAATGGCGCAGAAATGCATTGCCGCGCGTGCGCCAGCGCTTGTGTGCCTGTCGGCGCCCACGGCCTTCGCCATCCGGCTGGCGCGGGAGGCAAACCTCACGCTCGCCAATTGGTCTCGGGAGGGGCTCGTCAGCTTCTAGCGGGTTGCTTCCTTGTAAAGCCGGTCCATCACACCTTCCTCTTTCAAGGCCTGCAGTTCCTTCATCAGGGGGGGGAATGAAGCGCGCTTTCCTTTGGTGCAGATAGTGATACATGCTTTCGGTTTGGAGTGGTGCAGATCTGTAGAATTTAAACTCGGGCTCTCCGAAGATTTTCATGCCCGAGTAGACAACAAGATCCACACCGCCGCGCCTAAGCATCATGGCAAGCTGCCTTTGCGAGGAAGAAAAGGTGCGTGAAAGGCCTTCGGTTGCGCGGTCAGTGAGAACCACGCCCAACTCAAGGCCAAGCCTCTTGTCTTTCAGGTCCAGCCATGTCCTGACCTCGGGGACTGGCGAAGTGGCATAAGCAAAAGTACTGATGTCAAAAAGCTTTACCGGTATGCGGACAAGATTGGGATAGTCCTTTTCAATCACCGTGAGACGGGCGACTTCGCCGTCCAGATATCCGCCATTGCTTCGGGCAAGCGACCGCAGGAAGGGCATCTCGACAAATTCGACCTGAATACCCGCGCGCGCATAGGCCAATTCAAGGATCTGTTGTGCCAGCACATGGGTGGGTTCGTCCGGGGTGGTGGCGAGACGCAAGGCAGCCGTATCCGCCATCGCCGCCGATGATATGGCGAATGTCAGCGCACAGAATGCCATGACGGCCTTATATCCCCTTGTCCACATGCGCGCAGTCTATGCCACAGTGGTTTCCACACCCTTAACGGGCTTGAAATGGGGAAGTTGTGGTTGCTAGCCCTTGGGCGTCAACAGAACCTCTTCAATCGGTCGGCGTTTGGGCGCGAAGCTGTTGACCTTGTCGTCCGCCTTGTAGCCGATCGAGATGCCGCAGATCAGCTTGTAGTTATCCGGAATGTCGAAGCGGGCCTTCACCGGCCCAGCCCAAGTGGCAAGGGCGGCCTGCATGCAGGTGCCGAGGCCGTGCTCCTCGGCCGCCAGCGCCAGCGACTGCATGAAAATGCCGGTATCCAGCGGGCCATATGCGCCAAGGCTGCTTTCACAGAAGATAAACAGAACTGTGGGGGCACCGAAGAAGCTGAAGTTCTTGGCCATCTGGGCATGCCTTGCTGCCTTGTCGCCGCGTCCGATCCCCAGCGTGCCATAAAGCCCATGGCCTGTGTCGCGGTAGCGCGCGCCCAGTTCAGGCGGGTATTTCATGATGGTGTTATAGTCACCGTCCGGCTTGACGCCGCCTTTCAGTAGCGCGCCGAACTTGGCAAACAATCCCGCGCGCTGGACCTTCGCCGCCGTATTGAAACGGGCTGTCAGCTCAGTTGCGATCTCTTTCGCCAACTCGCCCGAAGCCACGGCGACGCGGTAGGGCTGCACATTGCCCCATGAAGGCGCAAGCAGGGCTGTTTCAAGGACCTCCTTCAACAGGGATTCCGGCACGGGATCCGGCTTGAAGGCGCGAATGCTGCGCCGCTGCTTGAGAGTCTCAAGGATCGGGCGGTCGGTCATCTGCTCGCTCCCACATTAGGCATGCCGTGTATTTTGATTTCCGGCGTTTTCATGCCGAACAGATCAAGGTCCCGGCCCGCGCGCAGCATAATATCCCGGAACCAGCTGTGGGCTGGGTGGTTTGTCAGTCGTTTGTGCCACACCAGTACCCCGCCAATCATGTGGGCTGGGGGTGCGATGGGGCTGGGCACTACATGCAGGTCGAAAAACTGGTTGCATTTGCTGGCGATCCGGCTGGGCACCGTGACGATCATATCCGTTGTGGCCACCAGCATCGGCGCCGGGCCGAAATTGTTGATCATCATCACAATGCGGCGCTTGAGCCCGAGTTCCTCCAGCTGGTCGTCAACAAAGCCGTGGGCATCACCCCGCGGGGAAACAAGCACGTGCCTGGCGGCGGCATATTCCTCAACCGGGATGCTGTCCTTGTATTTCGCCAGCGGGTTGCTCTTGCTCATCATACAGACAAAATGATCGGTTGAGATGGTTTGGCGCGCGAAACGGTCCGGCACGTCGCTGAGCGCTGTCAGGCCATAGTCTGCATCCTGGTGATCCAGCCGCTCGAACAGGCGCCCCTCGATCGGGATGGTGTGGACATTGATGCCTGGCGCTTCCCGGGTGATATAATCCGCAACATAGGGTAGCAGCATCATGGCCACATAGTCGGTTGTGGCGATGGTGAAGGTGCGTTCTGCCTTCGCCGGGTCGAATGCCACCGGATTGAGCGCCTCCTCAATTCCGCCAAGGGCACGGCGCACGGGCAGTTCCAGTTCAAGGGCGCGGGCGGTGGGGCGCATGCCGTCCGTGCCACGCACAAACAGGTCATCCCTCATCACATGCCGAAGCCGGTTCAGGGCGTTCGAGACTGCCGGCTGGGACATGCCGATCTTCTGCCCAGCCTTGGTTGCGTTCCGCGTGCTCATCACCGCATCGAATACGAGCAGCAGATTCAGGTCCATGCCAGCCAAATTCACCATATGAATATCCAAATTTCGAAATATCAATTTCCATAATATATGGCCGTTTCCCATATAGGCGCAAGGGTCGAACGCTGAGGGCAGCACACCGGGCACAAGTTGCTGACAGAAAATGTCAGGGGTGCATGGGTAAGTTGCCCCGAACCAAACGGGGGTCTCGACCGTTTGACCATAAGGAAGGCGAGGAGACGCAAAATGCCTAAGACCATGACAGCGATGGACGAGTTTGCCGTCCGGCTGGCCAATTTTGTGATTGGCCACCGGTGGCTCGTTATTTTCGCGACACTTCTGACAACTGCGGCTGTGACCTACGGTGCGCAGTTCTTACAAATGTCGAACAACTACCGCGACTTTTTCTCTGAATCGAACCCTGAACTGCAGGCGTTCGAAGAATTTCAGGGCACCTATACCAAAAACGACAATTTCTTTTTCACCATCGTCCCGAAGGAAGGGGACGTGTTCAACGGTGAAACACTTGCACTGGTGGAAGAGCTGACGACGGAAGCCTGGCAAATTCCTTTCAGCCTGCGCGTCGACAGCGTGACCAATTTCCAGCACACCTGGGCCGATGAAGATGACCTGATCGTTGAGGATCTGGTGAAGGGTGCGCGCGGACTGACAGCCGAACAACTGGCCGAGAAAAGCCAGGTTGCGATCACCGAACCACTCCTGCGGGACCAGCTGGTAGCCCGGGACGGTCGCGCCATCGCCGTCAATGTTGTGCTGCAATATCCGCAGGCAAGCCCCTTTGAGGTGCCGCAGGCGGTGGAGCATGCCCGCAACCTGCGCGCCGACCTCTTGGCCAAATACCCGGACCATAAAATCTACATGACTGGCGTATCCATGCTGAACATGGCTTTCCAGGAAGCCGGCATGCAGGATGTGATGACCATGATTCCGGTCATGTATCTGCTGCTTTTGGTGTTGATGGCCGTGACCGTACGGTCCATCTCGGGCACTGTGGTCACGCTGCTGATGATCGGCTTTGCTTCCATGATCGGCATGGGGGCCGCAGGATTCTACGGCGTGGCGTTGACGCCCATTGCGTTGTCGGCCCCCACCATCATCCTGACGCTGGCGATCGCGGACGCGGTGCATATCCTGATCACCATGCGCAAGGGCATGGCATCGGGCATGACCAAGCGTGAGGCGCTCGTTGAAGCGGTGCGGGTAAACTTCCTGGCGGTGATGATCACGTCGCTGACGACAGCCATAGGCTTCCTGGCGCTGAACTTCGGCGATAGCCCGCCATTCTGGCACCTTGGGAATATCTCGGCTGTTGGCATCGTGGCGGCATGGGCCATGTCTGTGACCTTCCTGCCCGCGATGATGAGCCTTTTGCCGGTGCGCACGCCAAAGCCTGAGGTTGCCAGTGGCAACAGTTTCTTCGGCAAGCTGGCGGACTTTGTAGTGACCCACAACAAGAAGCTGTTCTACGGCATTGGCGCTGGTGCCATCCTGCTGATCTCGGCAGTGCCGCAGATCGAGTTCAATGATCAGTGGACCGAATATTTCGACCCATCGATTGAGTTCCGCCGCGACAGCGACGCCTCAACCGAATATTTCGGCTTCTACCCGATCGAATTTTCGGTACTGGCGAAAGGCGAGGGCGGCGTATCGGAGCCTGAGTTCCTCGAGAAGCTGGATGACTTCACCCAGTTCCTGCGCGAACAGCCGAACGTGACCCATGTCTATTCGCTGACCGACATCATGAAGCGGCTGAACCGCAACATGCACGGCGACGCGAGCCAGTGGTACAGGCTGCCGGACGACCGCGAGCTTTCGGCCCAGTATCTGCTTTTATATGAGCTGTCGCTGCCCTATGGCCTTGACCTCAATGACCGCGTGAATATTGACAAGTCCGCAACGCGGGTAACCGCGACACTCACGAACACGTCCACGCTTGAGACAAAGGCGTTCCTGGACGCCGCGCGCGGCTGGATCGCGACGAACGCGCCTGACTATATGCAGGCAACGGTGCCGACAAGCGCGCAGGTGATGTTCACCTATGTGGCGGAACGCAACGTGGATAGCATGATGGCAGGCAACATCATTGCCATTGTGGCCATTGCTATTGTCATGATGTTTGCGCTCAAGTCCGCGCGCCTTGGGATGCTCTCCATGGTGCCGAACGGCCTGCCGATTGTTGTGGCTTTCGGGGCCTGGGCGCTTCTGGTTGGCACCGTTGGCTTCTCGGTTGCGGCCGTGGCCAGCGTGTCACTCGGCATCGTGGTGGACGACACGGTTCACTTCCTGGCCAAATATGTGCGGGGTATCCGCGAGAAGGGTTATGACCGGGCAGGCGCGATCAAATATGCGTTCGAGACCGTGGGTACGGCCCTTGTGGTCAATACCGTGATCCTGGTGATCGGGTTCGCCTATCTTGCCACCTCCCACTTCAAAATGAATGCAGACATGGGCCTGTTGACGGCGATGGCGATCCTGTTCGCGCTGGTGTTCGACTTCCTGTTCCTGCCGGCTTTGATGCTGCGCGGGTCGGGCAAGCTCATTACCAACGAAAAAGACGATAGCGAAGGAGTAAAAGAAAATGTTCAAACGCAACCTGCAGAATAAGCTGGCCGCCGCGCTGGCGGTCGTCACCCTCGGCTTCTCCCTCATCGCGCCCGTGAAGGCCGATGAGGCTTCAGACAAGGGCTTCGAGATCGCGGCCAGGTCAGACCGGTCAGACCTGGGTTTCACCAGTTCCGAAGTGACGGCAGTGATGACGCTCACCAATTCGGCCGGAAATACATCGACCCGCGAGATGTATTTCAAGACGCTTGAGAAAGCGAATGAAGAGGTGGGCGACAAGTCGCTCACCGTCTTCGAGACACCGCGGGACGTGCAGGGCACGGCGCTGCTGAGCCACGCCAAAATTCTGGAGGCCGACGACCAGTGGCTGTACCTGCCGGCGCTGAAGCGTGTGAAGCGGATCAGTTCCACCAACAAGTCGGGCCCCTTTGTGGGGTCAGAGTTTGCGTTTGAGGATTTCACGTCCACCGAGCTGAACAAGTATGACTATAAGTATATCGGTGAGGACCAGTTCGACGGCATGAAGGTTGATGTGGTCGAGCGTTTCCCGCGCTATGAGAACTCAGGCTATGTCCGCCAGATCGCCTATGTGGACCAGGACGTCTTTCAGGTGCGCAAGATCGATTTCTACGACCGCAAGAACAGCCTGCTTAAAACCCTGACGCTGAAGGACTACCGCGAATATGAAGGCGGTGTGTGGCGGGCGCATACGCTGGAGATGGTCAACCACCAGACCGGCAAATCCACCACGCTGACCTACGGCAACTACTCGTTCAAAACCGGCCTTGAAGACAATGATTTTGTCAAAGGCGTGCTGAAGCGCATTCGCTAGGTGGGCGTGATGACCAGATCAGTTCTGAGTAAAACCCCGGTAGTGGCGGCGTTCCTTGCCTTGAGTTCCCTGGCCTCCCCAGCTGCCGCGGGGGAATGGGATGTGTCCGGCTCCATGGGTGCTGAGCTGCGTACTTTCTTCGAGAAAGGTGCGCAGCCAGGCCAGCTGGACACGTTCCAGCCTTCCCTCCTGCTTGAGGGCGACGTGCGCTGGCAGTCTGATAACCGCCAGTGGGATGTGGTTCTGGTGCCATATGCCCGTCTGGACGGCAAAGACGGCCAGCGCACGCATTTCGATATGCGCGAAGCCTATGTGCGCTGGACCGGCGACGAATGGACCGTGCGCGCGGGCCTTGCCAAAGTTTTCTGGGGCGTCACCGAAAGTCGCCATCTGGTGGATATCATCAACCAGTCTGACAGCGTTGAGGATATCGACGACGAAGACAAGCTCGGCCAGCCGATGCTGGAGATTTCGACCATCCGGGACTGGGGCCAGCTGACAGCCTATGTGATGCCGCAGTTCCGTAAGCGGACGTTTGCGGGCACGGACGGAAGGCTCCGGTTCCCGGCTTTGGTGGACAATGACCTCGCGCGTTTTGACGAGGGCAGGGATACGAATGAGGATGTGGATTTCGCCCTCCGCTACAGCCACTATTTCGGCGATTGGGACGTAGGGCTTTCCTTCTTCCGCGGGGCCGACCGCGAGCCTCGGTTGGTGTTTGATGAAACGCGTGGGCTTTTCGCGCCTTTTTACGATGACATCACCCAAGTGGGCGTGGATCTGCAGTACACAAAAGACGCCTGGCTGTGGAAATTTGAGGGCATCGTGCGCGATACGCCGTTCCAGACCTTCGCGGCGGCTGTGGGCGGCGTGGAATATACCTTCTACGGCATCACAGACGCTGGCGCGGACCTGGGTGTGCTGGTGGAATTCCAGTATGACGGCCGGTCCACCGACCCGCTGCTCGCCCCCCAAACTATTGCCGACAACGACATATTCGTGGGCACGCGCCTCGCGCTCAATGACGTCGAGGACACAGATTTCCTGGGCGGTATCGTGGTGGACGTGGAGGACGGCTCCATGTCCGGCCTGGTCGAGAGCTCCCGCCGTTTCGGCGCCAACTGGGTTGGCGAGATTGAAGGCCGGTTCTTCATGAACACGGACTCAGGCAACCTCTTGTACGGCTTTCGGCGCGACAGCCATGTGATGCTGCGCCTGACGCGGTATTTCTGATCCAGGGAAATCTTCAGGGTAAATTCTCGCTTACCCAGTGACTGGAGCGGACGGGGCCAAAAGCCCCGCCGCTTCTTTTTTCGGTTACTTCAAGAGGTTTGAAACTTCGCTCTGCAGCCCGTTGGCTACCTCGGTCAGTCGGTCAGCGGAGGCCTGGACGGCATGCGCTACGTCTGCGGCTTTTCTTGAAGCCTGTTCAACCTCGTCCATGCTGTCAGACACTTCCTTGGTGCGCTGGGCCGCCTGGTCCACACTGCGGGAAATTTCCTGTGTGGCAGCCCCTTGCTGGTTGGTCGAGCCATCGATTTCCGCTGCAATTTCCGTGACTTCGCGGATGATTTCGGAGATTTCGGTGATGGCTTCCACCATGCGGCGCGATTGCTCCTGAATGGATTCAACCTGGTGCGAAATATCCTCGGTTGCTTTTGCGGTCTGGGTGGCTAGGCTTTTGACCTCACTTGCCACCACAGCGAAGCCTTTGCCCGCTTCGCCTGCCCGAGCGGCCTCAATCGTGGCATTGAGCGCCAAGAGGTTGGTCTGATCGGCGATATCGTTAATCAGCTTCACCACATCGGAAATCTTGCCTGACGCTTCAGAAAGTTCCCGGCCGACACCGTTGGCCTGGTTCGCCTTTTCACTGGCGTTGCCGGAGATCTTGCTGGCATGGGCCACCTGATCGGCGATTTGTGCGATAGAGTTCGCCAGCTCTTCGGTCGCTGCCGCGACCGCCTGCACATTGTCCGTCGCTTGGCCAGATGCTTCCGCAACCTTGGCAGAAATGCCAATGTTCTGTTCCGCGATAGACGCCATCATGCTGGCCTGGTCTGCCAGTGATGCGGTTTCTGCTGCAACCTGTCCGGTAGACCCGGAGACTGTTTCCTCAACCTTGGCCTGTGATGTAACTACAGACCAGGTCGCGATCGGCCCAAGATAGCTGCCGTCTTCGCCCATGATGGCGGCAATCTGCAGGTTCAGAAGCTCAGGCCCCAATTTGATCTTGGCGGTAAACGGCAGGTTTTTCGGGTCGCGCAGGATACGCCGCTGGTGTTCCGGGTTCTTGTGGAACACGTCGATGCTTTGGCCGATGATATCGTCTACCGGAATCGGCAGATACTGCTGCAGGCCTTCAAGGGTCCTGCGGCTGGCCTCGTTCATGTAGGTCATCTCAAGCGTTTCAGGGTCGCACATCATGGCGTTGATCGGCATCTTGTCGACCATCTGCTTCAGCCGGTCTGCGTCTGCCCGGTATTTTTCGCGCTCTGTTACCTTGGTCCAGGACAGGACCGCACGGCGATAGTTCCCTGCGCTGTCGAGCATGGCATTGACGCGAAGCTCAAGCTTCTCGGGGCCAAGGCTGATCACCGCCCTGTGGGGCAGGTTGCCTGGGTCGGCCAGAATGCCGCGCTGGTGTTCCGGGTGTTTGTGGAACACATCAATGTTGGCGCCGACGATCTCGTCTGCCGTGATCGGCAGATATTCCTCAAGCGTTCGCAGTGTTGCCTTACTCGCCGGGTTCGCATAAGTCACGATGCCGGTTTTCGGATCACATACGATGATGTTGTTTGGTAGTGAATCAAGGACGTTCGTTTCGGTTACTTCCTCAAGCTCGTCCTTATGTTTTTGCGGTGTTGCCTCAGCAACGGGTTTGTCAGATTTGAATCCCAGTTTGTTGAACATGTTTGCCTTGTTCCTGCTTCGACCCCCAGGTCACTTCCCATGCGAAACCAAATTCACGTACTCGAAACAGTTTCGGCACTAAACCTTAGTTGTGCCGAGGTCCCCGCAAGGCAGGATGGTCTCAAGTGGTTAAGTTTGTCTTAAGGTATTGATTTTATTTAAGTAATCGAGATTTACGGGTTTTATTTTTTCTTCCTTTGGTTGTGTCGCGCAATTGATAAGAAGGCCTGACCTACTGCATAAGAAGAGCCCTGGAAAAAGAGTCAAAAAATATTCCCAATTTCTGTAAGCTGTGCGTCCTTGGTGTGAGGAGACATGTATGGCGTCGCCAGAGAGGCAGCAGGACGGGCAGGTAAAGGCGGAGGGGAAAACCCCTGCGGATGATGCTCGTGCGCTCTCGCAGGACGACATCAAGGCGCTGTTCAAGAACCATAATGAAGAGCTGGTGCGCTACCTGACAAGCCGCCTCAAGTCGCATGAAGAAGCGGTTGAAGTGGCGCAGGAAGCCTATGTCCGCCTGCTGCGGCTGGACGACACAAGCACCATTGGGTTCCTTCGGGCCTTCCTGTTCCGCACGGCGACCAACATTGCGATCGACCGCATTCGCAGGAAGGGGCTGGCCCAGTCCTATGTGGACCAGGAAGCGCCGCAACAGGTTAATGAGATGTTCGGCTTCACGCCGGAACGCTCAATCGCCGCCAAGCAGGCCCTGGGCCGCGTTCTGGAATGCGTGTCCACGCTGCCGCCCAAATGTCGGCATGCGTTTGTTGAGTATAAGTTCAAGAACCGCAGCTACGATGACATCGCCCAGGAGATGGGCCTGACATCGAGCATGATCAGAAAATATGTGTTACGCGCCCTCGTGCACTGCTCAGACAAGATGAGCGACGAGCTGGATGCGTGGAGTTTATGAGTTGAGGATGTTGGTAGATGCCTAAGAGCCGCCAAATTGAGAAAAAGATACTGGACCAGGCCGCAGAATATTATCTGGACCTGCAGGACGGTACCATGGACGCTGACGAGCTGAAGGCCTGGCAGGGCTGGATGGCTGAAAGCGGCGATCACCGGCGGGCTTTTGCCCGGATGGAAACCCTTTGGGGTGTCCTGGGTGAAGCCGAGGCGGCTGACTGGCAGGCGCTCGCTGACCAGACCGCGTCCGATATGGCAGCTGAATCGGGGAAAGCGACTGTTGCGGTGCATCCATCGGCTGGTGGCTCGATCCTGTCGATGGTGGCGCCGACGGAGGGACAGCCTTCTGCCCGCAAGAAGCCGTCTTATGCCTGGGTTGGTGCCATTGCGGCGTCCTTTGCGGCGGTGCTGGTTGCCACCTTCCTGCTTCTGGGGTCGCCTGACGGCCATCAGACTGTGCGCACCATCCAGTACCAGACGGCTGCGGGACAGCAGCGTGTGGTGAACCTGGCTGACGGCTCGATTGTTGAACTTGGTGCGGGCAGCTCTGTTTCCGTAACCTATTCTGATGAGAACCGGTCGCTTGTGCTTGATCGGGGCGAAGCTATCTTCACCGTTGCCAAGAACCCTAAGCGGCCATTTATTGTGCGCGCGGGGCAGGGCAGCGTGACCGCCATCGGTACCGTTTTCAACGTGCGCAAGTCTGCGGCCAATGTTGAAGTGCGGGTGCTTGAAGGCACGGTTGCCGTGCGTCCGATCGACGACACGGCCGAGCGGTCGCGTGCACGGGGCCGCGACAGTGCAAGCGCTGTGGCACAGCCGGTGGCGCTTGTGACAGCTGGCCGCCGGACGGCATATTCGCCAGCGGGCCTGTTGGCACCGATCGTGGAAGCCGATGTGCACGAAGGCCTCTCGTGGCGGGTGGGCGTTCTGACCATGGTTGACTGGCCGATCGCGGACGTAATTCAGGAACTGAACCGCTACCTGACGGATGAAATCACCATTGGTGACGAAGCCGTGGGCACGATGCGGTTCACTGGCACGGTCTATCCGGACCAGGTTGACGCCTGGCTTGAAGGCCTGCAACAGGGCTACCCGATTGAAGTGGTGCGCTTGGGCGGCAGCACCATTTTGATGTTCGATGAAGAGCAAGCCGGGACTTAAGCCTGCTGCAATAATCCTGTAGGCAGCAGGCGACTTTCAGGATAACAAGGGGGGGACGTCCGAGAATACGGGCGAGGTTGCCTTGGCACTGCCAAGGTAGCGGGAGGATCGCATGAAGTTGAGGGGGCGCACCGCCTGGCCGGGACCGGCATGGCAGCGTAAAGTCCTGAGCACCTGTGCTGCTACGGCCATTGGCGTGGCGGCTTTTGGCGTTTCCTTGCCCGCCTTTGCGCATGGCCTTCAGGACAATCAGGTTCAGGCTCCCCGGACGGTCGATTTCAATATCCGTAGCCAGCGCCTGCAGGACGCTCTTCTGGCTTATTCCGAACAGGCGGGCGTGCAGATCATCCTGCCGGGTGACATGGCCAGTGATCAGCAACGCCGCAGCCTTCGGGGCGCGCACGATGTGGTAGACGCGCTGACCCGTCTTGTTGAGGGCACGGGCTATAGTTTCAGTTTTACGGGTGAAAACACGGTGGTGGTCCGCCGCCAACTTCATCTTGGGCAGCCGGTGGTGCCGGTGCCCGCACGCGCCGAAGAGCCCCCCGAGCGCGAGGAGGCCAAGTCCTTGTCGCAGCGGCTTGAGGCCGAAGAACCCTATCTGGAAGAACTGGTCACCGTCGGTACGCGCAACCGCACCCGCACAGTCACGGAAACCGCCGTGCCGGTGGATGTGATCGGCTCAGGCGCGCTGCACCGTAACGGCTATACCCAGACCGGGCGATTGCTGCAGGCCCTGGCACCCAGCTTCAATTTCACGGAAACCACCATTTCCGATGGCACAGATATCGTGCGCCCTGCCACCCTGCGCGGTCTGGGTCCAGACCAGGTCCTGGTGCTGGTAAACGGCAAGCGCCGCCACAGCCAGTCGTGGGTGAATGTGCAAAATACGGTGGGCAAGGGTGCTGTGGGCACCGATATGAACACCATCCCCGTGGGTGCCATCAAGCGGGTTGAAATCCTGCGCGACGGGGCCGCCGCCCAATATGGCTCCGACGCCATCGCGGGCGTGGTCAATATCGTCCTTAAGGATTACGACGAAGGCTTCTCCGGGTCCGCCAGCTGGGGCCAGACCTATGAAGGTGACGGCGACACCTTCTTTGCGTCTTCAACGGTTGGACTGCCGCTGGCGACGGGCGGCTTTTTCAATGTCACAGCGGAATATCAGAACCGCCAGGCCACCAACCGCGCCGACCCGTCCTCGATCACGGGGGACGTGGTGATGCGCATTGGCGAAACAGATGTGGAAGCCATGGCGCTTATGTGGAACATGGCGTTGCCCGGCAAAGGTGGCGGCGAACTGTATGCTTTCGGCGGGTATATGAACCGCAAGGGCCTGTCGGGTGGGTTCTACAGGCATGCGCACCAGGCCGCCCGGTCGGTGCCGCAGCTCTATCCGGAAGGCTTCCTGCCGCTGCAGCGCACCGATGTCACCGATTTCAGCCAGGCGGTGGGTTTCCGGTTCGATGCCGAAGACGGCTGGCAATATGACATGAGCGCCACCTATGGCCGCACACGATTTGCCTTCGGGGCTGAAAACACGGTGAATGTGTCCGTGGCGTCAGCTGCTTTCTATAATGGTCTCGATCCGCTTGACTATAGCATCACCGAAGGCTTCTCGGGCGCGCTGGAGTTCGAGCAGCTGACGGCCAACTTTGACGCCGTGGGCAGCAGCCAGATTGGCACCGTGCCGTTCAACCTGGCTTACGGGTTCGAGTACCGGAACGAACTTTACGGTATCCGGCCCGGCGATGAAGCCTCTTATAGCTGCGGCACGGTGAATGGCGATTTCGCGCCGTCCATCCTGGACCCGGAAGTGACAGCAGTATGCGGCTTCCAGGGCTTTCCGGGCTATAGCCCTGATGTGTCGGGGGAGTTGGGGCGCTCAAGCTACGCCTTCTATGTGGACACGGAATTCGAGCCGGGCGAAAATTGGTTCTTCACCGCCGCCGCGCGGTATGAGAATTTCGGCCGCACGGGCAGCAAGATCACCGGCAAGCTGTCGGCGCGGTATCAGGCCTCAGAAACCTTGGCCCTCAGGGGTGCGGTATCAACGGGATTCCGGGCCCCGGCGCTGGCGCAGCGGGCCTTCACGTCTGTCATTACCAACACAAGTGCAGAGGGGCTGACCCAAACGCTGGTGGCGCCTGAAGGCCATATCATTCCGCGCACCTATGGTGTCGACAAGCTGGAACATGAGAGCAATACCAACGTGTCTGTGGGGCTGGTCTGGAAACCTGGCAGCAGCTTGAGCGTGACGCTTGATGCCTACCGCATCGACATCAGGGACAGGATCGTTCTGGGGCCGACCCTGCCAATCCCGGATGGGTTGAGCCTGGGGCCGGTCGAGGCTGGGTCGTTCTTCTCGAACGGCATCGACACCCGGACCCATGGGGCGGACCTGGTGGCCACCTATGAAATGGCGCTAAAGGGCGAGGCATCGCTTGATCTGATTGGCTCCATAAGCTGGAACCAGACCATGATTCAGGACATCAACGCCCCGGAAGGCGTGGCCGATGACGATTTCTTCCCCTTCGCCGAGCGGGTGAATGTGGAACGCGGGCAGCCGCGTTTCCGGGCGGCGACAACGGTTGACTACCGCAAGGAAAGGTTTGGTGCGCTTCTGAGGGTCAATTACTACGGCAACACGGAATCAGCCTTCTATACGGCAGTGGGCAACAACATACCGCGCGATGTTGCGGTGGATGTCCTGGGGCTGGACTATAGCCCCACCACCAAGGCAGGCACCGCCGCCATCGTGGACCTGGAGTTTTCCTATGATGTGGGTAGGAACCTGACCTTCGCGGTTGGCGCCAACAACCTGTTCAATACCTATCCGGACAAGCTGGCCAACAACGATATGTCGCGCTGGATTTCCGAAGGGCGTCAGATCGGGGCATTTGGCAACTTCCGCTATCCGTGGGTGACCATGCCCTGGGGCATTAGGGGCGGCTATTATTATGCGCGGATGGCGTTTGAATTCTGACGGGTAAGAGGGGGCTTGGGCGCGTGCAGACATTCTCAAATCCCGTACGGTATTCGTCTCGTCTATTGGTAGATAAATACAACCATTTAAAGAATAGGAGGGTATGCATGACACGGAAACCAGCTGCGGCTGGCGGCCCCTGGCGGCTGCTGCGGCTGATGGTAACGCTGATACTTGGGCTAGGTATGTCAGTGGTCGCCGCGGCGGAGGACCCGCCTGAAATCCGTTTCGATATTGCGCCGCAGCCGCTCAGGCAGGCGCTCCTTGAGTTTTCCGAACAGGCTCGTATTCAGCTGATCCTGGCGGTGGACACCGAGGATATCCCGATCAGCCAGGGCGTGGCCGGGGTGATGACAGCGGAAGACGCATTGACGCGGCTGATGGAAGGCACTGGGCTTGAATATCTTTTTTCAAGCGGTAACACCGTTACCATCAGGAACCGGAAAACAAACCCGACGCCTCCCTTGAGGCCAGAAAAATCCCCGGGGCAACTGGATGTCGATCCGATATCCGTTGCCCCGGCGTCGTTTGAAGAGATCATCAGCATCGGCACCCGGGTCAAGGGGCGCACGGTGGCGGCGACATCGGTCCCGGTGGATGTCCTTTCGGTATCCGCGCTTGCGTCAACCGGCCAGGCGGAGACCGGCCGCATGCTGCAGATGCTTGTGCCCAGTTTCAATTTTTCCAGTTCAAGCGTGTCGGACGGCACGGACGCGCTGAGGCCCGCGACGCTTCGCGGCATGAGCCCGGACCAGACGCTGGTCCTCTTGAACGGCAGGCGGCGACACACCAGCGCCCTGGTGCATGTGAACACAAGCGTGGGACGCGGTTCCGCGGGCACTGACATGAATGCGGTGCCCGCCATTGCGCTTGGGCGTGTTGAGGTGCTTCGGGACGGGGCGGCGGCCCAGTATGGCTCTGACGCGATCGCCGGTGTGATCAATTTGGCGCTCAGGCGTGACCGCGAGGGCGGCATGGTCAGTGTCAGCCGGGGTGGCACCTATGCGGGTGACGGCGATACAACGACCGCGAGCGGGCTGATCGCCTATCCCATCAGCCGCCAGGGGTTTGTGAACCTCAGCCTCGAGTACCGCGACCGGGCGCCCACGAACCGGGCAGGCCTGAGCGCCAACCAGCAGTATTATGGCGTGAACGGCGAAAGCGACTGCGCGGCCACGGCCGATCCCGCCGCCTGCTTTGACCCGCGCGAATACACGTTCGACAGGCGGAATTTCCGCATTGGCGATGCCGCAAGCGAACAGTTTGCTGCCGTCCTCAATGTCGAAATTCCGTTTACCGACGTGGGCCATTGGTACGGGTTCGCCACCTATTCCGACCGAGATAATCTTTCTGCGGGCTTCTATCGCCGCGTGACGCAGCCTGACCGCACGGTGGCAAGCCTCTATCCCAACGGCTTCCTGCCGTACATCAATAGCGAAATCACCGATATCTCCGCAGCCAGTGGTTTGGTGCTGAATGATCTGGCAGGCTGGCGCGTGGACATGGGGTTTTCTTATGGCCAAAACGAATTCGCCTACCGCATCAAAAACAGCCTGAACGCCTCGCTCGGGGCCGCGAGCCCGCTTGAGGCCGATGCAGGCAGTCTGTTTTTCTCCCAGTCGGTTATTGCACTTGACGCTGTGCGCGAAGGGCGGCTGGGTACGCGAGATGCAACATTTGCGGCGGGTGGCGAATATCGCCGGGATCGCTATGAAATCCGTGCGGGCGAACCTGTGTCCTACATGGACGGCGGGGCCCTGAACATGGATTGCCCAGGATGTGACGCGACCCCCGTACGCTACCAGCAGGGCTTCCAGGTTTTCAGGGGCTTTTCAAATGATAACGCCGTCAACCGCCACCGGGACAGTTTCGCGCTCTATAGCGATCTGGACGTGGAGATGACGGACGCTTGGCGTCTGGCCGGGGCCGCGCGGTTTGAACATTACGATGATTTCGGCAGCCGGCTGACGGGCAAACTGACAAGCCGGGTGGAGCTGGCGGATGCGCTGGCGCTACGGGCTGCCGTTTCAACCGGCTTTCGGGCGCCTTCCGTGCAGCAAAAATATTTCAACAGTGTTTCTACCCAATTTGTCGATGCGGGCGGCAGCGCTGTGGCGCAGGAACGCGGCACGTTCAGGAACGATAGTGCCCTCGCGCAAGCCATAGGCGTTCCTGAGCTGAAGGAAGAAACCGCTACCAACCTGAGCGCCGGGATGGTGCTGACGCTGCCCAACTTCACGCTGACGGCAGACTATTACCACATCAGCATCCGTGACCGGATCGCCATCTCCGGCAGCGTGGATATCGCCCGTCTGTTCCCGGATGTGAGCAGCCGCATGGGGGCCACGAACGGTCAGTTCTTCTTCAACGCCGCCGATACTGTCACCAAGGGTGCGGATATCGTCGCGGTATATGACTGGCCGCTTGGGGGCGATGACAGCCTTGAATTTTCGCTGGCTGCAAACTGGAACAGCACACGGGTGCGGGATGGCAGCATTCGCACCACCATCGGTGACACGCTGGCGGTGCCGCTCTTTACACCGCAGGATATTTCCATTCTGCAGGACTGGCAGCCCGACAGCAGGGTGATGCTGGCGGCGGCTTATCAAACCGGGGCCTTGAACCTGCTTCTGCGCGCCAACCGTTTCGGCGGATACCGGATTTGCGAGGGCGCGTGTGATCAGATATCGGGCGATGGGCGCAATGTGCAGGATTTCGGGGCTGAGTGGGTTTTGGATGCGCAGCTGAGCCTTGAGCTTGCAGCGCTGGGCCTGACCGCCACCATCGGCGCCAACAATATCCTCGGACAGTATCCGGACCGCAACCTGATCGGGCAGGCGGGCGCGGGCACACTGCCGGGTATCCTGTCGTCTGATGGCGTGTTCAACTACAGCCGCCGGGCGGCGCCTTTTGGCTTCAATGGCGGCTATTGGTACGCGCGCCTGAGCGCGCGCTTCTGATTACAGCAGCACAGTGAAGGCATCCAGGTCGTCCAGAACAAGCCCAATCAGGAATACGCTGCCGCTTGTGCCAAGGTCGATCAGCAGGCCGCCCTGACCGTTCTGGACCACCTCCGAGGCCGCAGCCTCAAGGGCTGTGATGTCGGCAAACCGGCTGGATATGGCCGCAAGGTCCAAGGTGTCTGCATCCAGGTCAAAATCTGTGATGGTGTCGGCGCCGCTGGTGGCCGCGAATGCGAAGGTGTCTGCCCCCAGGCCACCGGTCAGCAGATCATTGCCCGCCCCTGCCCACAGGACATCCGCACCGCCTTCGCCCTGGACCGTGTCGTCTCCGGCGCCGCCAAACAGTTCGTCCGCGCCAAGGCCACCCTGAAGCCTGTCGCCGCCCGCGCCGCCGAACAGGGTATCGTTCCCGGCTTCACCCCAAAGCGTATCAGCATAATCGCCAGCCCCGCCAAACAGCACGTCCGCGCCCACGCCGCCAAACAGCAGGTCGACCCCGAGCGCGCTATAGATCATGTCGTCGCCGTCTTGCCCGAAGATCGTGTCATCGCCGGTGCCGCCGCCCAGTTCATCGCCACCGGCCGCGCCGATCAGCAAGTCATTGCCGGGGCCAGCCCAAATCTGGTTGGCCTGCAGCCCGGTGACAATGGCTTCCCCGGCATCATAGACGCCGTTGTCGCTGATGAGGCCATCGTCCCAACCGCCACCAAGGAGGGTGTCGTTGCCCTTGCCGCCAAAGAGGATGTCGGCGCCGTCATCAAGCGCGTTGCCGTTCGCGGACAGCCAATCCAGGACATCGCCGTCATCCGCGCTGCCACCGATGAGGAAATCATCGCCTGTGCCGCCACCGATGATGTCCGCGCCCGCACCGCCGATGAACAGGTCGTCGCCCGCGTCGCCAGGGCCAGCCCATATCTGGTCATTGCCGCCTAGGGCGTCGATCACATCGCGCCCGAAACCGCCGCGCAACACTTCGCCTGCACTGCTGCCGATAAGGTCATCGACGATCCGGATGAAATCCGGCTGCGGGAACACATTATCAAGCGCCCTGCTTTCGGCTACATAGAGCGGGATGCCCAGGTCATCCATCTGTTCGGCGAGCGCTTCCAGGACGCCCTCAAACGCGGCTTGGCGCGTGTCGTTCAGATATTCTATCAGGAAGACTTCCTTGCCCGCGTTTTCCGCCAGTGTCAGCAGCCCCAGGCTGTAGGCAACGCTTTCGGCACTCTGCACATGGAAATCACTCTGGTTGCTGTTCTCATAGTAGAACTGAAGGTCTTCTTTACCCACCCCGTCGATGGCATTCAGGTAGGTGCTGTTCTCAAGCAGTTCCTCGCCGTTCTGGCCCAGGATCACGAAGGTGCGGCCCGGGTCAACGTCAGCCAGATAGGCCTCGGCGTGGGCGCGGATGGCAGCGACGAAATCGGCCATTTCCTGGCGGTAGTCGATGCCTGCATTGGGTTTCAGGTCTTCCCAATATTCGAACCCGTCGATGATATCCAGATAGACGCCATTGAAGCCGCCGTCGATGATGCGCTCGATATAGTCGAAGATCACCTGCTGCCATTCGTCCATCCAGTAGCGGACCTTGAAATTGCCAACCCATTCGGGGTTTTCATTGTCGATGATGCTGTCGCGGATGGCGATGAAATCGGCATCGTCCCAATAGAAGCGGTAGTCTTCCGCTTCACCGATGCTGAGGTAGGAGACAATCAGCTTGTCGTTTGACCCGCGCATGATGTCAAGATCCGCGCTGGTGTAGGGGGTTTCTTCATCAGCATAGTTGGCGAATTCGATCACCACCATATCGGCGCTGCTGTCGGCGATCTCCTCAAGCCGCGCGGCATCGGTATCACCCAGGTGATAGAGCCAGCTGTCTATATCGGAAAGCGGATTGTCGCCCATGTCTGATCCCCCAGTTGTCGTGCTGCCTGTCACTGTAGGATGGCCCATGTATGCCCGTCGAGAGGCTGGCGTTAAAAAAAGGAGAAAATGCAAAAATGGTTATTGACCAAAAGGTCAGGAATGCATATCGTGCTCTCGTTGCGTTGAGAATGCTGGCCTCAACTGAGGGCAGTGTGCTCAGAGCCATGAAAGTGAAGGGCTCGTTTGGTCGCCATTCAGTGGTGGGCGCCTCCTTTGGCGATAGAACGAGCAAGACATGTCTTTCGGCCCGGGGCTTACGGTCGACCTTCCAACCCATCTTTCATGCGCTATGAATGGCGGTAGCCGGTTTAACCCGGCTGCCGCCTTCTCTCTTTCTGGGGCAGGAAAGTTGGCTCAGCCAGTCTTCAGTGCGGCGAAGGTGCCCGTATAATCAATCGCTACTTCGTCATCCTGCATAATATGCGCCGTCATCTGGATACGGGCCCGACCGTGCCTGCCAAACGTCTTGAGGAACTGCTGCCACCTGGCGCTGTCTGGTAGCACGGCAGTGGCCGTGAAGTCCCTGGTAACCGGGCGGATATAATCGATGTTGCTGGCAGTGATCACGATCTCCGATGGGTCTGCGTCCTCGCGCAAGTTGACATGCAATAGCGTCCAGCAGGCAAGCGTTGCGACGGCCTGTAGGCTGCCGCCAAAGGCCGTGCGCTTGTGGTTGATGTTGGCCGCAAGCGGCGAGGTCAGGGAGATCCGGTCGGGGCTTGCATGCGTCACGCGGACGCCCATCGCGCTTGAGATCGGGATGTTCCGGTAGAGATAGTCTTCAAGGGCTTCGGGGCTTTTCATCGATTGGGCTCATTTCTTATGACAGCGTCCCAGCTTCCGGATTTTGGCCTTGATAGCAAGCCCGCTGTTGCCCTAGTGCACGCCTTCGCTCAAACAGCGGCGAATTTCGCTTAGGAATGCAGCCTTGTCGATTGGCTTGCCCACATAGCCCTGCATGCCACCCGCTTTCAGGTTATCCACCACGCCGACAACCGCGTGGGCCGTGAAGGCAATCGCGGGAACGTCCCGGGTCCAGCCACCAAGCGCACGGATATCGCGCAGCGTTTCCAGGCCGTCCTTGCCGGGCATGTTGATGTCCATCAGGAAGATATCGGGGGCAGCGCTGCCGTCCTTCTGCAGCGTGGCAATATGATCAATCATTTCTTCGCCACTTGACAATACGCAGATGTCGAAGCCTTCGCTGTCGCATAGTTTCTTGATGACGGCGCGGTTGACCGGATTGTCATCCACGGCCACTATTTTCAATCCCTTAAGGTCACGTTCCTCTGCGTCAACTGATTCGCCCATTTCGGCCTTGGGGGCTTCGGTATCATCGAGCCTTACCGTGACGATGAAGCTCGCGCCCTTGCCTGGTGTGCTTTCAACGGCGATCCAGCCGTGCATCAGATGAACCAGTTCACGGGTGATGGCTAGCCCCAGGCCGGTTGATTTGCCGGTGGACTGGTTTTCCTTCACGGTTTCGAACCGGTCGAACAGGCGGGCCTGCGCTTCTTTCGGGATGCCTTTGCCGGTATCACTGACGCGGATGGTGACCGAGTGCTGGCCCTTTTCCACGGGGCGTCCGCTGGCGGACAGGGTGACCGATCCTTGATCGGTGAATTTGATCGCATTGCCTATAAGGTTGATCAGGATTTGGCGAAGCGCCTTCTGGTCAATCTGCACCCAAAGGCCTTCTGGCAAATCGTCATGAAGCGACAGCTTCAGTCCTTTCTGGGCCGCGAGCGGCTCAAGGCTCAGGATGGTGCGGTCCAGGAGCGCGCCAAGGTTTGTCGGCTCCGGCTTCAATACGGTTTTGCCTGCCTCGATGCGCGACAGGTCAAGAATGTCATTCACCAGTTCCAGCATCATGTCGGCAGACTGGCGCGCCATGGTGACATAGGGCTTGCTTGACTGGGGGAGGTCTTCGCCGGACAGGATATCAAGCATACCGACAATACCCGTAAGCGGCGTACGGATTTCATGGCTCATATTGGCTAGGAAATCGGATTTGGCGGCATTGGCCTTCTCTGCCTGTGTCTTGGCGGCTTCAAGGTCGTGGGTGCGTTCTTCCACGCGCTGTTCAAGCGTGCTGAAGGCCTCGGACAGGCGACGCGCCATGCTGGCGGATGAACGCGCCAATTGCTCCAGCTCATTTGACCCAGCTTTGCCTTTCACAATGTCCGCCTGTGCCGATGAAAACTTTCCGCGGGCCAGATTCTGATTGTGGCGCACCAGCGACCTGAGAGGGTTCACGATGTCAGACCTGATAGCGAACAAAAGGCTCGTGAGTGCGAGCAGCAGGCCGGCAAAACCAACATAGAGGAGGATGCTTGCGCTATCGCGGGCATCGGCCACGATCAGGTCCTTCGCGTAGGCTGTAACGAAATACCAGCCCGGCCCTTTGATGCGTCCGACTGCAACATAGCAATCAGTCGCTTCGATGGTGGTCACGAAGAAGTCGTCGCCTGCGTGTTGCTGGATGGCGCCATAGATTTCCTTGAGGCCGGCATTGCCCGATGTGGGGATGTCAAGCTGCCTGTCGTTTGTCTGGCCCTGTTGGGTGAGCCTCGGGTGGGCGATCAGTTTGCCGTCACCCGTGATGATCATGTTGGTGGCGCCTTCGGGGACATCAGAGATGGCATTCTCCAACAGGTTATCCAGAAGGATGCTGCTGCCCCAGGCACCAATGTGTGCCCCATCGATATAGACCGGGCTATGGCAGCCTGTGGTCCAGGTTGTGCCTGTCTGGTCATAGATGATTGGCCGCAGGCTGGTGCAGCGCATCTCGCCGTCCGGGTTGTTTGAGGGCAGGGTGATCTGCACCAGTTCCTGGGACGAAAAGTCGAAAGAGGCCGGCGCTTCCTTGCGGTAGAACATCAGCCTGTCGGGGCGCGAGGGCGCATGGATCAACAGGATGTTGTTCGGCGTGAAGAAATAGAGGCTCGGCAGGTCGCGGAATTGCGCCTTCCCCACCTGGTAGGCCGTCAGGAAAGCGGTCAACAGGACGCGTTTTTCAGCAACGGTGAGGTTCTCGCCGTTCTTGATAAAAGCTCCCATGCCGCTGATGCGTCCGACAGGCCCCAGAGGCCCGCCCTCAAAAAGGAAATCAGCCGACCGTCTGGTGCCGTCTGGTTGAAGGGGGAAATAGCGGTCGAAGGTCTCATCGATCGCGTCACTATCAAGCGCAGGTGCTGCCAGCGCCTCAAGAAAACTGTCTGTTGCCTGGGCATGGGCTTTCTGGATGGTCTGGAAAATCTGGCCTTCCCGGGCGGCCCGCTCCTTGATGAAGACCTCGAGTTCTTCGAGCTTGTTGCGCTCCAGCGCCTGACTGATGATCAGGAAGCCGCCAACGGTGACAAAGCCGATCACCAGGGCAATCCGCCAGCCAAGGCCCAGAAGGGCAGAATAAGCGAGAGATCTTTTGAACCGTCTGAATATGTTCACGACACCGAACCACATAGTCGCCCCCAGAGCGTAGGATGATTTTGCAGCCTATGGGTTAACAAACCAACAAAAAATTGACCTTGCGTGTGCGATCTTTCAAGCTGGGAACGCAATTCAGGGGAGGGACTGCATATGGCTGACAATACGCCCGCGGGCGACAAGGAGAACCGGCAGGCTTATTGGCGCGCCAATCTGAAGCTGCTGGCTGTTTTGCTGGTAATCTGGTTCGTCGTGTCGTTTGGATTCGGTATCTTGCTGGAAGACTGGCTAAACCAGTTCAACCTGTTTGGCTTCAAGCTTGGCTTCTGGTTCGCGCAGCAGGGCTCCATCTTCACCTTTGTAATCCTGATTTTCGTCTATGCCTTCCGCATGCGAACGCTGGACCGCCGCTTCGGCGTGGGGGACTGAGCCATGGATGCACAAACCCTTACCTACCTGTTTGTTGGCGCATCTTTCGCGCTCTATATTGGTATCGCCGTCTGGTCGCGGGTGGCCAACACCAGTGAGTTTTATGTCGCTGGCACGGGGGTTCATCCCGTGCTGAACGGTATGGCCACAGCCGCCGACTGGATGAGTGCAGCGTCTTTCATCTCGATGGCCGGGCTGATCGCCTTCCTGGGCTATGACGGCAGCGTCTACCTGATGGGCTGGACCGGCGGCTATGTGCTGCTGGCCCTCCTGCTTGCGCCTTACTTACGGAAATACGGCAAGTTCACCGTGCCCGAGTTTATCGGTGACCGTTATTATTCCGACGCGGCGCGGCTGGTGGCCGTATTGTGCCTGATTTTCATCAGCTTCACCTATGTGGCGGGCCAGATGCGCGGCGTGGGCATTGTGTTCTCCCGCTTCCTGGAAGTGGAGGTGGACATGGGCGTGATCATCGGCATGGCCATTGTGTTCATGTATGCGGTGCTGGGCGGTATGAAGGGCATTACCTATACCCAGGTGGCGCAATACTGCGTGATGATCTTTGCCTACACGGTTCCCGCCATCTTCATTTCCATGCTGATCACCGGCAACCCGGTGCCGCAGCTGGGGCTGGGGGCGGAAGTTGCTGACGGTTCCGGCCTGACGGTTCTGGAAAAGCTCGATAGCGCGCTCATTGAGCTTGGCTTCACCGCCTATACAGACGGCAGTAAATCCACCATCGATGTGTTCGCGATCACCGCGGCGTTGATGGTGGGCACGGCAGGTTTGCCGCACGTGCTGGTGCGTTTCTTCACCGTGCCGAAGGCATCTGACGCGCGCATTTCCGCCGGGTGGGCGCTGGTGTTTATCGCCATCCTCTATACCACAGCGCCTGCTGTCGGGGCGTTTGCACGACTGAATTTCATTTCTGAGGTCAATGAAACCGACTATGCCGAAACACCCCAGTGGTTCAAAAACTGGGAAGACCTGGGCCTGATCGCCTGGCAGGACAAGAACGGCGACGGTGCTGTGCAGTACCGCCCCGGCGCGCCGTTTGACGGCAAACCCGCCTTCGACGCTGACAAGCGCGGCGAGCATGGCGAACGCATGCTGGTCAACCCCACCACCGACACTCAGAATGAAGTGTATGTGGACCGGGACATCATGGTGCTCGCGAACCCGGAAATCGCCAAGCTGCCGGGTTGGGTGATCGCCCTTGTGGCGGCTGGCGGGCTTGCGGCAGCGCTTTCAACCGCAGCCGGGCTTCTTCTGGTGATCTCAACGGCAGTCAGCCACGACCTTCTGAAGAAGACCCTTATGAAAGATATCTCCGACATGCAGGAACTGCGGGCGGCGCGGATTGCGGCTGCGGTGGCGATTGGTGTTGCGGGGCTTTTGGGCATCTACCCCGTCGCTTTTGTGGCCCAGGTGGTGGCTTTTGCCTTTGGCCTTGCAGCTGCCAGCCTGTTCCCGGCGATCCTGATGGGCATCTTCTCGAAGCGGATGAACAAGGAAGGCGCGATGGCGGGCATGCTGACGGGACTTGTGTTCACCTTTGGCTACATCGTCTATTTCAAGTTCATCGTGCCAGAAGCGAACACAGCTGACCATTGGCTGTTCGGCATTTCGCCCGAAGGCATCGGCATGGTGGGCATGGCGCTGAATTTCGCGGTGGCCTTTGTGGTTGACCGCTTCACCCCGGCACCGCCTGAGGACATCCAGCATCTGGTGGAAGACATTCGCGTGCCGATGGGTGCGGGTGGCGCACAAGATCACTAGGGCATAGCGCAGGAACAGAAAAAGGCGGGGATATCCCCGCCTTTTTCATTTCCCGAATGCAGGTATCTCTAGGCGGCCATGGTCACCTTGTGGGTGCCCGCGCGGGTGACAAGCGTTGGGCCCTTGGCTACGCTGTAGTCGTGGCTTAACACCGTGGACACATAATACCAGGTCGAGGACATGCTTTCAGGCGTGATGTCCAGCTCCAGCCAGCCACGATCCTTGCTGTTGAAATAGCTCAGCTCAGGGCTTGCCTTCATGGTTTCCTCACGCACCCGGCTGGGGTCTGCCGGGATATAGGCTTCCATGCCGGGAGAGCTGACGCTTGGCGTCGCAAATTCGACAGCCACATGGTCGCCGTCCTTGTCTGTCAGCTCAAAACACCAGGCATTGTGGGTATCGCCAGACAGGAACACAGCGTTGTTGGCGTATGCCTTGACCGACGCATAGACACGGTCGCGGCAGGCGGGATAGCCATCCCAGAAATCCAGGTTGAGCGGCATGCCCATGGCCCCAAGCATGCGGATGGCGTCAAAGCGTTCGCGGCTGATGAACTTCGAATTTTCGAAATCAATGTCTTCATCCTGCAGCATCGGAATGCCCACGCGGCCGATCAACAGTTGCTGCCCCAGTATCTGCCATGGCACGCCCGCTTCGCTGGATTTCCGGAATTCGTCCGCGAGCCAGGCTTCCTGTTCGGTGCCCAGGATGGTGCGGTCTTCCGCACCCAGGATATCTCGGCTGAATTTCTTCACGTCAGGCAGATAGCTGAAGCCCTCCGGCAGCTTCTTGGGGTCGGTTCCCTTGATGGCGGCATAGTCGGTCATGGGAACCGGATTTTCGCCGCGCATGTCGAACGGCACAGGGATGTGCTTGATCGCTGCTTCCGGCAGGGCCTTCAGGGCTTCCGGGTCCAGCACCGCCTTCGGGTTGTCCTTGTCTGAAAAATCGAACGGGATCGTGGTCATCGGGAGGTCGGTGGCATAATCCAGCTGTTTGTCGCGGCCCACCAGACGGGTATCCAGCATGATCAGGCTCGCGAGCCCGCCAATGTCGAACGTGCGGTTGATCTTGTCGGCGCCGCGGCCTGTTTCGCGGATTGGCAGCCATTCATGGTAGGCCTGCACGGCGGCTTTCTTGCGGTCCTCAAACGAGCCTTCGCCCTCGTTATGGTTTTCCGCCCCGCCTTTCCAGGTGTTGTTGGCGATCTCGTGGTCGTCCCACACGCAGATGAACGGGTGTGCTGCGTGGGCGGCCTGAAGGTCCGGGTCGGCGCGGTAGAGCGCATAGCGCGTCCGGTAGTCGTCGATCGCCAGCAGCTCGTTCTTCGGCTTGACGGCCCGGCCGTGCGCCACAGCGGCATCGTTTGAATAAATGCCGTCGGCATATTCATAGATATAGTCGCCAAGATGCAGGATCATGTCTACGTCGCGCCCGGCCAGTTCCTTATAGACGTTGAAGAAGCCCTGCGGATAGTTGGAGCAGGAAATCACCGCCATGCGGGCGTGCTGGGTACCAGCGCCCGGCAGTGTGCGCGTGCGCCCCACGGGGCTGGTGGCACCTTCCGCCATGAAGCGGTAGTAATACCGCGTGTCGGGTTTGAGCCCGCGGGCATCAACCTTGACAGTGAAATCCTTCTTTGGCCCGGTGCGCGCCTGGCCCTGGCTGACGATGTCAGAGAAAGCAGCGTCAGTTGCAACCTGATAGTCTACAGCCACATTGTTGGCGGGGCCCTCCGTCGGCATGACGCGGGTCCAGAGGATCACCCTGTCTTCAAGGGGGTCGCCGCTTGCAACACCGTGGGTGAAGCCGTGGTCGGCTTGTGCGCGTGCGCCTGTGCCGCGAACGGCTGCAAGGCCGATCCCGGCGCCGATGCCGCCAAGGATGTGGCGCCTGTTGAGGCTGGCCTTTTCGAAAATACTCATTGAATCTCTCCCCTTCCCGCAGAAAACCGGGTGCTTGCTACAGGGACCATACAACCGGTTGACGCGGTCACTTCCCTCTTGCCCTTGGATTAGCAATACATTTGTGTTCCTATTTTGACAATATTGTTAATGAGGCCCAAGTATCTGAAATACGTGAAAAATATCCGCGAACTTCGTGTTTTTAATTGTCGCAATTAAAAGGAATATCTTTTACGGTTCACTAACACATGTGTGCGATACAGGGGGGTATGGCATGGACTTCCGCGGCGTATGTCACGGACATTAAAGACTTTTTATGAGCAAAGTACCGGGTAGATTTCTAGGCTACGCCTTTTGTGTTGGCGATCTGTTGCTTGAGTTGGACCTTGAGTTCAACATTCAAAGCGCAGATGGTGCCATCAAGAATACGCTGGGCGCTGTTTCAAGCGGCGGCAAGACGAATTTCCTCGCTCTTTTGACAGACAAGGGACGCGGCATTATCGAAAGTGCCGCCAAAATGCTGACCGGTGCCAACCGGCTGGGTCCGTTTACGGTTTCCATTGGCAAGGAAGGCGGAAAGAAAGAAGATTTCGCTGTTTTTATGGCCAAGCTGCCAACAGCAAATGACCGCATCTATGCGGTGCTGTCGAAGCCCTACCGCATTGGCGCGAACAAAAGCAAGCAGGCGCCTGAAAAGGTCGAAGACAAGAAGCAGCAGTTTTTCGAGCGCCTGGAGGGCCTGTTTGAAGGCAACCCGGACGCTGCTGAAAACATGCTGGTGACTGTACTTGAGGCCAGCGGTGGCCAGAGCATCGACCCCGACAAGCAGAAGGTCATCGAGGAATATCTCAAATCCTTCTCGGTCGGCGGCTCACACGCCACCATGCTCGCGGAAGACAAGTTTGCTGTCGTTCATGACAAAACCAATGAGAAGGCACAGAAGGTCGATTTCGCGGCCCAGCTGAAGAAGGCCACGGGTGTCGAACTGACGGCTGCCACCATCGATGCGGCAGAATCGAACCTGAGCGAAGAAGATAACCTGAAGGCCCTGGTCTTCAGCCTGCAAAGTTTCGCCCGCGCCTCGGGCGGCGGCGCAATCGATGACATCAAGAAGAATTGTTCCACGCTTATCGGGGAAACAACAGAACGGGTGAAGGCGTTCCGTAAGGTGCTGGAGGATGGAGCCTTTTCGCTTGTGTTCCAGCCGATTGTGCACCTCAAGAAAAGCACGGTTCATCATTTCGAGGCCCTGACCCGTTTTGAGCTGCCGCCGATGATCAAGAGCCAGTGGGAAATGATCCGTTTTGCCGAAGACGTCGGCCTGATTGATGAATTTGACTATGCGGTGGTCACGCGCGCAGTACGGAAAATTCGGGAAATGCTGCGCAAGGGCGGCGCACCGGGGATTGCTGTGAACCTTTCAGGACGATCGCTATCGAACCCCGAGTTCATGCTCGAGCTGGTCGCGCTGTTGCGCGGCAACAAGGATCTCAAGCAATATCTGTCGCTTGAGATCACAGAGTCCGCCAAAATTCACGACCTGGATGCGCTTGGGGTCGCTGTGCAGGAAATGCGCGCCATTGGCTTCAAGATATATCTGGACGATTTCGGCGCCGGCGCTGCCGGTTTTCAGTATCTGAAGAAGCTGAAGGTAGATGCGCTGAAGATCGACGGCGACTATATCCGGGACGCCATCAACAACAAGGAAGACCGGGCGTATCTCCGCTCCATGGTTATGCTGTGCCGCGACCTGGGGATCGTCACTGTCGGGGAATGGGTGGAAACCCAGGAGCACGCTAAACTGCTTCTTGAGATGGGCGTGGATTATGGTCAGGGCTATTTCTTCGGCAAGCCCAGCCCCAATTTCCTCACCGACCCGGCGAAAGCAGGGTAGGCCTTACCGCTTTGGTGGCTCAAGGATTGCCTTGTTGGCGTGGATCACCAGCTTGGTGATCTGCTTTGGCGTCAGTTCCATTTCACGGATGCACCAGCGCTTCAGCGTCAGGATGGCCACATCATAGGCGATCTCCTGCCGCACGACGCGGGCTTCCTCCGGCAGGTCTGCCAAGAGTTCGTCATAGAGCTTATAGGCCTGGCCAAGGCCGATCAGCTCAAAATCCTTGATTGCCTGCCTCAGGTCCCAATCCGGCTGGGTGATGGCCTGGCATAGGAACAGGATATAGTGCTTGCCGCCGATTTCCTCTTCCGCCAGCTCAGCCAGCGGCAGGATCAGAACTTCCAACACTTCATCAAGGGTTGGTTTGCCGGTCCACTGTTTCATCAGGTCCAGGCGCTTTTCGTCAATCTGGCGCGTGCGCTCGCTGATGGTGGCCCGCATCAGGCCTTCCTTGGAGCCAAAATGATACTGCAGCGCAGACTGGTTGCGTTGCCCGGCTTCTTGCAGTATTTCTCTGGTTGAGACGGACGCGAGGCCCTTTTCCGCGATCAGCCGCTCTGCTGCGCTGATCAGTGCAGCCCTGGTGGCATCAGCACGTTTTGCTTTACCGTCTTGTTGGCGGTTCACCCCAGCCTCCCACTTTTACGTTCCCCATCAACCTGATTAATGAAAACCATTAATGCGCGCAAGCGAATAATTTGATCGCTTGTTGGAAAACAGCCCGTCAGCGGGCGGCCCCTAGCGGACCACCAGCAGGATTTCTTTTGTATCCAGGTCGAAGGACCCGAAGAAGGAAAGGACGTCCAGTTTGCTGCCATCAAGGGTGATGGCACCGTCCATCAGCGCGCCTGCAAAGCCCACTTCGCCGCGGATCATCCGGTCGTAGGTGGTGCGGTCCAGCGTCAGCATGGCGTTCAGGCCTTCCGACAGGCCCTGACGGACAATCAGCACCTGGTTCCTCAGTTCAAGCGTGAAGGTCTCGTCGCGGTCCAGGAAGGCGAAGCCGATTTTCAGTTCCTTGTCGGCGGCGTCTTCGGGCACCAGCTTGTAGCGCATCAGGCTGAGAAGCCGGTCGCTTGGGATCGCGGAGGCGTTGAAGCGCTTCCTGAGATTTTCCTGGATCGCCACGCTATCCACATCGCCGTCCAGTTCCTTCGCGCCCGTGAGGTAGAAACCGCGCCAGTTGGTGTTCAGGGTCTGGTAGCCGATCTGCCGGAAAGCACGGGCCTTGAGCGCCCGGGCCGCCGTGTCGTCATGATCGATGCGGACAAGATAGGTCAATAGCTCGGAAGCCCACTGGGGGTCGCCGCCCGCCATGGCTTTCTCGGCTTCCGCAAACACCCGGTCGCGCCCGCCCATCAGCGCCACGGTGCGGCGCGCGCGTTCCACCCGCGGGGTGGGGTTAAGCGTTGCCGCGTCGCCGTCGAACCAGCTGATATAGCCGGTGAAATAGTTTCTGACACTATGCTTGACCGTGCCGTATACTTCCCGTGTCCAGGGGGTGATGGTCAGGTGCTCTGGCAGGCGGGGCAGGGCTTCGGCCAACTCTTCCTGCGTGTAACCTTGGTTGATCAGCCGTACCGCCTGGTCGTGGGTCCACTGGATCGCATCCCGGTAGGTGCGGAAGATATGTTCGACTTCCTCGCGGCCCTCCACGATCGGGCCGTGGCTGGGCACCATCACCTTTGGGCTATAGGCGCGCATATGGTCGATGGCATCAATCCAGGCATTGGCGTCGCGCGGTTTGGTGCCGCGCAGAGAATGCAGGTTGGGGAAGGTGGGCCCCTGGATTTCGTCGCCAGAGAGGATCATCTCATAGTCCGGCAGGTAGATGGCCATGTGGCTGGCTGCTTCACCGCCGGTCTGGAACAGTTCCATGCGGATGCCGTCGATGGTCATCTCGCGCGTGCCGTCCACGAATGTATTGGGCTCCACATAACCCATGGTGCCGGGCTTGATACGGCCGCCAAGGCCCACGTGATAGTCCTTGCCGTCTGTGCCGTCGTCGAGGAGCGTGCCGTACATATAAAGCGCGCGCATGCCCATGATCTGGATGGTGACGGCGTTTTCATCCTGCATTTCACGCACGAAGTTGGCTGCGGCAATCACCGGGACCGTGCCGTCGCGGGCATCAGCCGGGTCCACAAAAGCGGCGGCACCACCCACATGGTCATTGTGGTGATGGGTATAGATCACGGCCTTCACCGGCTTGTCCGTGCGCTCGCGGATCATCTCAAGCGTCTTCTGGCCGTCTTCAAGCTTCAGCGTGGTGTCGACGATAATCAACCCGGTCTCGCCCTCGATCACTACCGTGTTGGGGATGCCGCCATTCACGTTGGTATAAAGCCAGACTGGTGCATCAGAGGCTTTCTGCACGCCCTCACTGAACATCTTGCCAAACTCGACCAGATAGTCGGGCGCACTGAAGTCGTCCGTATAGGTGGGTTTGGTTTCCGTCTCGTCGCAGCCTGCCAGCAGGGTAGCGGCCAGCAAAAGTGCCGTCAGATGTGTCTTCATCACTCTCTTGGTCATTGGCGCCCCTCCCAAAGCTGATCTCGAAGTGTTTGACTATATAATGAAGATCATTAATATTCTTGGCAATAGGCTTGTGATCTGGTGCCGTGGGGAGCGGCGATTCAAGCCGGAAGGGGAGAGAAATATGTCAATCAGGGCCTGGCTTGTGCGCCGGAAAATCAAGGCTGTGTTCCGGCCGAAGGAACTGGCTACCGCACCAGAACAAGCAAGACTGAAGCATTTCGAAGTGGCGCTGAAGGCCATGGAAAGCAAAATGCCGGGCGCGCCATCCGACGCCACCGTTGAGGCCGTGGACACGGACACGGTGCGCGGCGAGTGGATCAGCGTACCGGGCGCGCGGGATGATCGCATCCTGATGTTCAACCACGGCGGTGGGTATGTCTGGGGCGGCCCGAAGCAGTACCGCGACCTGGGTGCGCGGCTGTCGCGGGCGCTGAAGGCGCGGGTGTTCCTTCTGGATTACCGGCTGGCGCCGGCGCATCGCTGCCCATCTGCTATTGAGGACGCCCTTGCGGCGTATGACTATATTCAAGCGGAAAACCCGGGCGTGCCTATCACCATGGGCGGTGATAGCGCAGGAGGCGGCCTGACGCTTGCGACCACCCACGCCATTCGTGACAGCGGCCGCACCATGCCTGTAGCGCTGGCGCTGATCTCGCCGTGGCTGGATGTGACCGGATCGGGTGACAGCGTGCAGGCCAACAAGCACAAGGAAGTCATGCTGGATGCGGACGGCATCCAGGTGGCGGGGCAGGTCTATAGCGGCGAACTTGCGCCCGACGATCCCCGCCCGTCGCCGCTGTTTGGCGACCAGGCAGGTCTGCCGCCCACGCTGGTGCAGGTGGGGTCTGAAGAAATACTGCTTTCCGATAGCACGCGTTTCCGTGAAAAAGCTGTTGCGGCGGGCAGTTCCGTTCATCTGGATGTCTGGCCGAAGATGCATCATGTTTGGCACATGAGCGCTGGGATTGTGCCTGAAGGCAAAAAGGCAATCGCCGACATCGCTGCCTTTTTTGAACACCATTGGGGGAACTGAACATGGCCAAACTTGAAACGGCTTTCATTACCGGGGCTGCGTCCGGCATCGGCTTGGCTCTGGCGCGGGCGCTGGCCAAGCGCGGTACCACGCTGTATCTGACGGATGTAAATCGCGATGGCCTCATGGAGGCCGAAAAGGAATTCAAGGCCGCTCAGGTGAATGTATTCAGTTGTCCGCTGGATGTCGAAAGCCGTGGTGCCGTTGAGGCCGCTGTGGCGGACGCCGAGGCCAAGATGGGCAGCATCGACATCATCTTCAACAATGCCGGTGTGTCTTTGTCCGATACGGTCGAGAAAATGACTTACACCGACCTTGAGTGGCTGATGAACATCAATTTCTATGGTGTCGTTTATGGCACCAAGGCGGTGCTTTCCGGCATGCTGGCGCGCGGGTACGGCCATATCGTCAATATCTCCAGCCTGTTCGGCCTTATTGGCGTCCCGGGGCAGTCCGCTTATTGCGCTGCCAAACACGCGGTCAAGGGCTTCAACGAGAGCCTCTTTTATGAGCTTCAGGGCACAGGAGTGCAGATCCATTCGGTGCATCCGGGCGGGGTGGATACCAATATCGTGCGGCATGGTAAGCATCTGAATAACGTGGATGGCGAAATCCCTGACGGCGAAACCCAGAAACGCTTCCAGGAAATGGCCATCACGACGCCAGACCAGGCGGCGGCGATCATCCTCGACGGCGTGGACAGGGGCGAATATCGCATTCTGGTGGGCAAGGACGCGCGCTGGGCGGACCGCCTGTCGCGCTGGATGCCGAACCGTTGGCGCAGGATGTTTATCAAGAAGATGTCGGAGCGTAGTGGCAAAAGCCCGTTTTAATATACCCCTATGGGGTTGTTTGACTTCCTCGCGCGCCCATCTATCCTTCAAGCTAATTCAATGTTTCGATGAGGGAGATGCGACATGCGACAGCTATACAAACATTATATCGGCGGTGAGTGGGTCGACCCCGCTGACTTCAAGACACGGGACCTCATCAATCCTGCGACGGCCAAAAAGTCCGGGGAAATGGTTCTCGGGAACGCCGCCGATGTGGACAAGGCCGTTGCGGCAGCGCGCGAAGCGTTTGAAACCTTCGCCTTCACCAGCCGCGAGGAACGGCTTGAACTTCTGAACGCCATCATCGCTGAATACAAGAAGCGCATGGCCGAGATGGCCGAAATCATCACGCTTGAGATGGGCGCACCCAAGACGCTGGCGGAACGCGCGCACGCGCCTTCGGGCCTTGGTCACCTGATCACCGCCGCCAAGGTGCTTGAGAAATACGAATTCCATGAGGACCGTGGTCCCACCCGCATCGCCAAAGAGCCCATCGGGGTTGTTGGCATGATCACGCCGTGGAATTGGCCGATCAACCAGATTACCTGCAAGGTGGCGCCCGCCATCGCAACCGGCTGCACCATGGTGCTGAAGCCAAGCGAAGTGGCGCCCTATAGCGCCCAGCTGTTCACCGAAATCATGGACGCGGCGGGCGTGCCGAAGGGTGTCTATAACCTTGTGTACGGTGAAGGCCCGGCGGTGGGCGAGGCCATGTCGGCCCATCCGGGCATCGACATGATGTCGGTGACTGGTTCCACTCGCATGGGAGCCGCCGTGCAGGCCGCATCCGCGCCCACCATCAAGCGCGTGACGCAGGAGCTGGGCGGCAAGTCTGCCAACATCATTCTGGACGATGCCAATTTGGAAGAAGTTGTCGCGCGCGAGACCCTCTCGGCCATGCGCAACACCGGCCAGACCTGTACGCTCCTGTCCCGCATGCTGGTGCCAGCAAGCCGTATGGATGAAGCGGCGGCGATCGCGCACCAGGCGGCATCAAGCGTGGTGACGGGTGACCCCACCAAGGAAGAGACCACCATGGGCCCGATCGCGCATGGCCAGCAGTTTGAGAAAGTTGGCGCCATGATGCAGCAAGCCGTTGACGAAGGCGCGCGCCTTGTGGTGGGTGGCCCCGGCCGCCCAGGCGGCTGCCCGGAAGGCTTCTTTGTCAAGCCAACCGTATTCGCGGATGTGACACCAGAGATGACCATTGCGCGCGAGGAAGTCTTTGGGCCCGTGCTTGCCATCATGGGCTATGAGACGGAAGACGACGCCGTCCGCATCGCCAACGACAGCATCTACGGCCTTTCTGGCGCCGTCTACTCCGTGGATGTGGAGCGCGCCCGCAAGGTGGCGTCGCGCATGCGCACCGGCATGGTTTATATCAATGGTGCGGCGGGTGATATCTCCGCGCCCTTCGGTGGGTACAAGCAATCCGGTAACGGCCGTGAGTGGGGCGACCATGCCTTCGCAGACTTCCTCGAGGTGAAGTCGATCCTGGGCTACAACGCTTAGAAGAGCAGGGTGAGAGACTGAGCCACCCATCAAAGGGAACAGGGCGAGGTCTGAAACACCCGCTTCATTGAGGCAATAAAGAAAGGCGCCACCCCGAAGGGTGACGCCTTTTTGTTTGGCTATACCGTCAGCTTACATTTTGAAGCTGATCTGACCGTAGAAGTAGCGGCCTGGCGTTGCGTGCACAGTACCGTCGAAGTTGTTCAGGTCACACGTGGAGCAGAATGGTGGGTCCTGGTCCAGGAGGTTCTGAACACCGATGGTGATGGCAGTTTCGCCATCCCACCACTCTGGGCGGTAGGTAACCTGCAGGTCGGTGTAGAAGGTGCTGCCGAGCGTGTTGCCGTCCGCACCGTTCGAGCAGTATTGGGTGAAGCCGAAGTCGCCGATCAGGCCACCACATGCTTCTTCAACGCTGTCGAGGTAACGGAAGGTCGCGCCAACAGTCCACTGATCCTGGGTCCAGTCAAGGAACACAGAAGACTTGAACTTGATGTAGGCACGCTCAGGAGAGCCCAGCTCGGTGCCGGCACGATCGATCACGTCGATGCCGCCCGTGGCGTTAGGTACAGACTCTTCGAAGTTGAACAGATGGCTGTTCACCCACTTGAAGCGCAACTGACCCCAATCAGCAGGAACCGTCTCGGCGCTGATCGACCAGTCGAAGCCATTGGTGTCAATGCCTGCGATGTTGGTCAGAACGCCCGCGATACGGGTTACCTGGCCGTTTGCCGTACGGGTTACAGCGTTACAGAAGACATCAGCCAGCGTTTCAACACAGCCCTGCAGAACTTCAGAGGCGTTAGGCGCCTGGATCACGTTCGACATGGAGATGTCATAGTAGTTGGCTTCAATGGTGATGCCTTCAAGGCCCATGCTGTCAGCAAGACCGGATGGGCTGAAGGTAAAGCCAGCCGTCCAGGTTTTTGCCGTCTCTGGCGTCAGGTCAGGGTTGCCGCCCGTGGTTACGCTGATTTGCGGGTTGATCTGTACCAGATCAGCCGGCACGCCAAGCGCCGAACAGTTCGGGTGCTGGGCTGTGCCGCCACCCGTGCTACATGGGTCGGTGATCGTGCTGTCGAAGCGCGAACCCGTGTTGTAAAGCTCACCAATGTTTGGTGCACGGAAGCCTTCAGACCAGTTGCCGCGGAAGGTCAGGTCGTCGTTAACCTGCCAAACAGCACCAACCTTGAACACCGTGTTGCTGCCCGACGTGTTATAGTCGGAAGACCGGAAGGCGCCGCTCAGGCTGACGTTCTTCGCGAAGTCCTTGTCAGCGATCAGCGGTACGTTCATCTCGCCGTAGAATTCCTTCACGTGGATGTAACCGGCGGTCGGGCTTGCAGGAACGCCTGCAGTCTCGCCGGAGGATACAACATTGTCAGGAATGAAGCGGCCAGTTTCTTCACGGTAGTTCCAACCCAAAGCCACGCCAAGTGGGCCAGCCGGCAGGTCTACGATTTCACCCGCAAGGTTTGCAGAGATGTCCAGGAGTTTCTGGCGGCTCTCATCCTTTTGCGTGAAGGTGATATAGTCCAGCATGGCTTGCGTGATGGTGCCCTGGCCGTCTGGGCCCTGACCACCGAAGATGTTCAGAGGCACACAGCCTGGAAGGGCCGCACAAGCATCCGGGTCACCCAGCGCTTCGCTGATCTTGCGCGCATTGAAGGCGCCATTCTTCACCTGGTTGGCCTGGCTTTGTGACCAGGTTGCGTTCACGTCCCAGTACCAAGTCCGGCCACCGGCATCAAAGTCACCGTCAAGCGTGGAGGACACGTACCAGGTATCAACGTTCTGTGTGAAGATACGTGGGCCAGCCTCAAGCGGACGACGGCCACCGAATGCGAAGGTGGTTGGGTTCAGCTCGATACCGAATGGGTTGTATGGGTGGTCTTCAGGCACCACGATATTGTCCATCCAGTAGCCTGCACCGGCATCAGCACCGAAGAACAGCGGCTCAGGCGCTGCCTGGCTGACGCTGCGACGGTTGTTGTAAGCCGCCGTGGTACGCAGCGTGATGCTGTCGGTCACGTCATACTCGGCTTTCGCAAAGATGTTCACGCGCTCGCTTGGGGTCATCACCTTGTTGTAAGGCGAATAGTTGAAGCGGTCCTGAAGCGTGAAAGCATGGTAGTCAGAGTTCGCGCCGGTTGGGTCAGCCGGGTCGAAGTTCGGGATTGGGCCCGAGCCGTCGTTTGGCGTGATCGAACCGAAATCGTTGTTGAATACGAAACGGCCCTGCGGCGTACCGGAAGAGGCGCCCAGGTTTTCAAACGGCAGGGCGTAAGCGGTCAGCTCGCGGTCGGCGGCTTCAACGCTGCCCTGCTTGGTGTAGCTCACGTCCAGGAGAACGCGGGTACGGTCGGTCGAGGCACCCCAGGAAACATCATATTCCTGGCTCTCGCCGTCGCCTTCGTCAAACTGGCCATAGTAAGCGCTCGCACGGAAGCCTTCATAGTCGGTACGGGTCTTGATGTTGACCACGCCCGCGATGGCGTCGGAACCATAAATGGTCGATGCGCCGTCCTGCAGGACTTCGATCGACTGAATGATGCCTGTTGGAATGGTGTTCAGGTCAACTGCGCCTGATACGCCCGATGCGGATGAACCGCGGATCCAGCGTTTGCCGTCCACCAGCACGAGCACGCGCTTGGATGTCAGGTAGCGAAGGTCAATCTGGGATGCACCAGCGCCGATACCCGAACCATCTGGCGGGAAGCCAAGGTTACCGGACGAGTTGTTGGTGCGGTTGATAGCAGAACCGGCGATTGGCAGGCGCTGCAGGAAGTCTGCAACGGAAAGCTGGCCAGACGCATCAATGTCTGCAGCAGAAAGAACCTGTACCGGGTTTGTAGCCTCAAGCGGGTTCTGGCGGATGCGCGAACCGGTTACGACTACTTCTTCAAATTCCTCCAGTGCCGTGTCCTGGGCGAATGTAGGTGTACCAAATGTTACCGCGACTGCAGCACAGCCGGCAAGCAGCTGGAGCTTTCGCATAGTGGCAAGTGAGTGTGTCATTGCCTCATCTCCCTTTTCTATTCCTCTCAAAGAACCGGGGACGGCAACGCAAGCAAGCCTGGCGCAGGCTTGGCGATCTATGTTTCCTCCCCGGGTCGCAAGGTCGATATTTTTATATGATTTCGACCCCGCGCAATCAGTAAAACCGATGGTGGCAACAGGGGGTAATGAAAAGTCGAAAATAAGAGTATCAGATGAAACTATATTACGGTTGTGTGACAAAAAAGACGCAGCATTCCTAGCCTAATAGGCTGAAATTGCAATTGATAAGATTATTATTAGTGTCCAGCAACCACAGATGTAGGGTTTGGTAGAACCATGGTTTAACCGTGTCCGGGTTGCGTGATGCCGGCATTCGTGCGGGCTTTATGCAACTATGGGTTAGCCTAAAGCTGCGGACCGCGCAGTTTTTCATGGAAATGCTTGCGGCAGAGCGCCAGATAGCGGTCGTTTCCGCCGATCTCGATCGACGCACCTTCCCTGACCGCATTGCCTTTTTCATCCACCCGCAGGTTCATCGTGGCTTTCGCGCCACATTTGCAGATGGTCTTCAGCTCATGAAGCTCGTCTGCGATGGCCAACAGCCACTGGCTGCCCTCAAACAGGTTGGCCTGGAAATCGGTGCGCAGGCCATAGCACAATACCGGGATGCCCAGCCTGTCAGCCACGCTCGCCAGCTGGAAAACCTGGGCCTTGGTCAGGAACTGTGCCTCATCCACCAGAATGCAGTGGAGCGGCGCTTCATTCAGCTGGTTTGTAATCTTGACAAAGAGGTCAAGATTCGTGTCGAATATGAAGGCTTCCGACTGGAGACCGATGCGTGAGGCGATGATGCATTCGCCGAAACGGTCGTCGATGGCGGCGGTGAACAGCATGGTGTTCATGCCGCGTTCCCGGTAGTTGAAGCTGCTTTGCAAAAGGGTTGTGGATTTGCCCGCGTTCATCGCGGAATAGTAAAAATACAGCTTGGCCATGGCCTGACTACCTTAACGATGGGGTGCCCTATGTTCTTTGGTCCCGGATTGGGATAAAGTTTTGGCGAGCCTATTGAGTAGTTCGGGTTTGGGCAAGCCTTTGGGGAGGAAAAAATGCGGGACGGGAAAATATCCCTTTTTAGTCAGGCAGTTAGGTTTCTTAAAGGAGGACTTGTTGCGTCCTTGATGATGGCCACAGCAACGCCCGCCAGCGCGCAGGGAGATGACCAGCGCGCGGTCAAGGCGCGCATGGCTGGCTCGGCGCTTTCGTGGGCGGCGGAAAATGGCCGCCTCAGGCAATTTATGGAAGAATTCCCCAAGGGCGGCGATATTCACACCCACCTGCGCGGCGCAATCTACGCTGAAAGCTGGCTTGAATGGGCGGCGGCGGACGGCTTGTGCGCCGATATGGGCGTGCCAGCCCTGAAATTCAAGGTGAAGGACAGTTGCGCTGCTTCTGGCTGGCTGACGGCAGCCGAAGCGCAGGCGAATGAAGATCACCGCCGGGAGCTGATCAATTCCATGTCGAACCGGTCTTATGTGCCGACGCTCAACTGGTCCGGCCACAATGACTTTTTCGCCACATTCGCTCGAATCAGCGCCTCGCCCAAGCGGCTGGGGGACCAGCTCGCCAACGTGGCCGGGCGGGCAGGGCGGCAGAACATCCAGTATCTGGAACTGATGGAAACCATTATCCTGCCGGAACTGTTTCCGCTATTGTCCGGCGTGCAGCTGTCGGGTGATCTGGCGGCTGATTACCAGACGCTGATGTCTGGCCCGTTCGGGCAGGCCATGCCGACGCTGGTGGCGTCTGCACGCACCCAGATTGCTGCGGCCATGGCGCGCAAGAACCAGCTTTTGAAATGTGGCAGCGCGGCTGCTGATGCGGGCTGCGACGTGAAAATCCGCTTCCTGCATCAGGTGATCCGTGAGCTTGAACCCGCCATGGTCTATGGCCAGTTTATCCTTGGCTGGGCGCTGATGAAAGACGAGCCCATGGTGCTGGGCATGAATCTGGTAGCACCGGAAGATGGCCGCATCGCGCTTCGGGACTATCGCCTTCACATGCGCATGATCGACCATCTCTATAATAACCTCGGGCCACAGAATATATCGCTGCATGCGGGCGAACTGACGATGGGGCTTGTGCGCCCGAAGCAGCTGACCTTCCATATCCGCGACGCGATTGAGACCGGCCACGCCAAACGCATCGGCCACGGCATTGCCGTGAACTATGAGCGCGACTCCGAAGGGCTTCTGAGAAAAATGGCGGATGAAGGCATCATGGTTGAGATCAACCTGACGTCAAACGACACGATTTTGGGCGTGAAGGGCAAGGACCACCCGCTGGTGCTGTACCGTGACATGCTGGTGCCCTATGCGCTGTCGACCGACGATGAGGGTGTTTCGCGCATCGATCTGACACACGAATATATGCGGCTTTATAGCGAGCACCGCGTGCCGTATTTCGAGCTCAGGCACAGCGCACGCAACTCGCTCACCTACAGCTTCCTGCCGGGCGACAGCCTGTGGCAATCGGAGGCGTGCAAAAAAGATGTGGAAACGGGTGCGGTTGCCGGGGCAGAATGCGCGGCGTTTCTGGAGACAAGCGAAAAAGCGCAGCTGCAGTGGGAACTGGAGGAACGGCTGCGCGTTTTCGAAGATGAGCGGCGCATCCCTGAGCGGAAGCGGACCTCGTTCAAATAAGCCCCCGTCAAGGGGAGGGGCCCATCTGGGCAATGAAGTGTATTTAGAAGGGAAGTTTGGGGGCTATGGCTGAAACCAACAAGATGCTGGCCGGTGTTGCGGCGCCGTCGTCGCAGCTGGCGGCAGATACGAACGCGGGTGTGGCGTTTTTCCTTGATGTTGTGGTGAATATGTTTGTGCTGGCAGGCGTGCTGATGGGCGCGTTCGGCTATCCGGCGGAATATATGTTCGGCAAGATCATCCCGGGGGCGATCACCGGCATTCTGGTGGGCAACCTGGCCTTTTTCTGGCTAACGAAAAAGACCCGTGAAGCCACGGGCAATGAGGGGCTCACGAGCATTCCGCTTGGCCTCGACCTGCCTTCCGTGTTCGGCATGTGCTTTTTCATCATCGGCCCCACCTATGCCGCCAATGTCGACACATTGGGCGTGGACGCGGCGGCTGACAAGGCATGGGTTCTGGGCATGGCCTGTACCTTCTGGATGGCGATTATCAAGTTCTGCCTGTCCTTCTTCGGTCGCACCATGCAGCACCAGTTGCCGCAGATGGCGCTTGTGGGCGCGATGGCTGGCATCGCCACCGTCTGGCTTGGGGCTGAGGCGCTGCTGGGCGTTTTTGCGCTGCCGGAAGTGGGTATCGTGTCGCTGGTGATCATGGGCTTCGCGCTGATTGCGGGTCACCGGCTGCCGTTCAACATGCCGGGTGCCATCCTGGCCATCGTAGCCGCGACGGTGCTTTACTATATCCTGGCATTTGGTGGTGCGGGTGACGGCTATGTGGTCAAGGCCATGCCTGATCTTGTACCCGCACTTCCCATGCCGACGCTGGGGGGCGCCATGGCGATCTTTGGCGACGCCACCAACTATCTGGGCATTGTGTTCCCCTTCGCACTTCTGATTGCCGCCAGTGCGGTGAACGTGACAGCGGGCGCGCGCATCACGGGGGATGAATTCGACGCCGGCAAGGTTGTCCGCCTTGACGCGGCCGCCACGGCCATCAGCGCTCTCTTTGGCGGGGTGGTGCAAACCACGCCATACTTCGGCCACGCCACCTATAAGCGCATGGGTGCGCGCACGGGCTATGCGCTGGGGGCCGCCGGTGTCATCACCGTTGGCGGTTTCCTGGGCGTGATTGCGCTTGCGTCACAGATGATCCCGGAAGCGGTTCTGAAGCCGATCCTTGTTGTGGTGGCGTGTGATATCCTGCGGCTTGCCTTCTCTGGCGGGGACGTGCGGCATGCGCCGGCGCTTCTGTTCGCCACCGTGCCCGCAATCCTGAATTACGCCCACACCAAGGTGTCTGACCTTTATGGCCGGGTGGCCACCACAGCGGGCGATGCCATCAGCTCCGACTGGATGCAGGGTTACCTGATGCTGGGGGCCATGGCGCGCGGCTATATCCTGACAAGCCTTCTGTGGGGGGCGCTGATTGTCTGGATCATCGACCGCAAGATGGTGCGGGCAGCGGGGGCAGCGCTTGCGGCGGCCATCTTCACGGAATTCGGCGTGATCCATTCGGTGATGCCAACGTCAGAGATGTATCTGCCATGGGCGATCCCTGAAATGGGCGGCCTCGAGGTCTTGCCTCACCGGTTGGCTGTCGGTTATGTGATCGCGGCAATCATGCTATATCTGGCTGGCTTCATCAAAAATAAGCCCGCAGACTAGAAAAGAAATCTTGACCCTAGGGTCAAGATTCGGCTTAAAGAGCACGGAATATTTTAAAATTCGGAATGAGCAATGACACCTGAGCCTCTTGTTAATCAGGGCACGAGCTTCCACGCCGACTGGCTGGACGGCATTCGTGTCAACAAAAGTGCGGTGGAGCGCCGTACCGCCTCTCTGGGCGGACGCCGGGCTGTAAAGAAAGACAGCCAAATCGCTTTCATGCTTAAAGCCGTAAGCTGCATCGACCTGACGACGCTGGCGGGCGACGACACGCCTGGCCGCGTGCGCCGTCTGTGCCAGAAGGCCAGGAATCCGGTGCGCCGGGACATCCTCGCCAAATTCGGCATGGAAGACATGGGCCTCACGACAGGCGCCGTGTGCGTGTATCATTCCATGGTGCCCGAAGCCGCCGCGACACTGAAGGGCAGTGTTCCGATCGCGGCGGTATCTACCGGCTTCCCGGCGGGCCTTGCGCCCATGGAAACCCGGCTGGAGGAAATCCGCAGGTCGGTTGAGGCGGGCGCTAATGAGATCGATATCGTTGTGACCCGCGCGCATGTGCTGACGGGTAACTGGCAGGCGCTGTATGATGAAGTGAAAGCCTTCAAGGCTGCCTGTGGCCCGGCGCTGATGAAAACCATCCTGGCAACGGGTGAGCACGGTAACCTGACCCAGGTGGGCAAGGCGTCCATGACCGCGATGATGGCGGGCTCCGATTTCATCAAGACCTCCACCGGCATGGAAGGCGTGAACGCGACACTGCCCGTCAGCCTTGTGATGATCCGCCAGATCCGCGACTTTTATGCGCAGACCGGCATCAAGGTGGGCTACAAGCCAGCGGGCGGTATCAAGACTGCCAAGGACGCGGTGGCCTACCTGACGCTGATCAAGGAAGAACTGGGCCGCGACTGGCTGTCGCCAGACCTGTTCCGCTTCGGGGCATCCAGCCTTCTGGGTGATCTTGAGCGCCAGCTCGAGTATCATGCTTTTGGTGGTTATTCGGCGTCTTATCGCCACGCGATGGGCTAAGGGGAGTGTGACATGACTGTAAAAGAAAAGTTTGAAAGCATGGATTATAGCCCAGCCCTGGAGAGCCGCGCCAACGCCGACAAGTGGCTGGCCGCGAATGGCAAGTCCTTTGGCCTGTTCATCGATGGCGAATGGGTGAAGCCAAAGGGCGCGAAGACGTTCGGGACCTATGCACCGTCCACAGGTGAAAAGCTGGCTGACATCATGGAAGCATCCGAAAGCGATGTAGAGGCCGCAGTCGCTGCTGCCCGAAAGGCGCAGGGCCGGTGGGCGCTGATTGGTGGCCATGGGCGCGCGAAATACCTGTATGCGCTGGCGCGCCTGGTGCAGAAGCACAGCCGCGTGCTGGCCGTACTCGAAAGCCTGGACAACGGCAAGCCGATCCGCGAAAGCCGCGATATCGACATCCCGCTTGTGGCGCGGCACTTCTATCACCATGCCGGCTGGGCCGAGCTGATGGACGAGGAATTCCCCGACCATGAAGCGCTGGGCGTTGCAGGGCAGGTGATCCCCTGGAACTTCCCGATGCTGATGCTCGCGTGGAAAGTGGCGCCTGCTCTGGCGGCAGGGAACACTGTGGTGCTGAAGCCCGCGGAATTCACGTCGCTGACCGCGCTCAAGTTCGCGGAACTGTGCGTGGAAGCGGGCTTGCCGAAAGGTGTTGTGAATATTGTGACTGGCGCGGGCGCGACCGGCGCTGCCGTCGTGAATTCGGATGTCGACAAGGTCGCCTTCACCGGCTCGACCGAAGTTGGCAAGATTATTCGCCGCGCCATTGCAGGCAGCGGCAAAAAGCTGACGCTGGAGCTGGGCGGCAAGTCCCCCTACATCGTGTTCGAGGATGCAGACATCGACGGGGCCATCGAAGGCCTTGTGGACGCCATCTGGTTCAACCAGGGGCAGGTCTGCTGCGCGGGCTCGCGCCTCCTTGTCCAGGAAGGCATCGCCGACAGGTTCCTTGAAAAGCTGAAGGCGCGCATGTCCACGCTCCGCGTGGGCACAAGCCTTGATAAATGCATCGACATCGGTGCGGTTGTTGACCAAACGCAAAAAGACACCATCGAACGCCTGCTGGCGGACGGCGAAAGCCAGGGCGCTGTTGTCTGGAAGGCGCCGTGTGAGATGCCGGAAGAAGGTGTCTTCTTCCCGCCAACGCTGGTCACCGGTGTGGGCACTGAGAACACGCTGTACCGCGAAGAAATCTTCGGGCCGGTGCTGACGGCCATTACCTTCCGCACGCAATCCGAAGCCGTGGCGCTGGCCAACAACACGCGCTATGGCCTTGCGGCGACTGTTTGGTCTGAAAGTCTGAGCCGCGCGCTTGAAGTGGCACCGGCCCTTGTGGCGGGCGTTGTGTGGATCAACGGCACCAACATGTTTGACGCCGCTGCAGGCTTCGGTGGCCGCCGCGAAAGCGGGTTCGGGCGTGAAGGCGGCCGGGAAGGCATGCTGGCCTATATGCGGCCCCGGTATGAGAGCGCGCTGAAGGATTGGACGCCGATCTCGGCTCCGGCAGAGGTTGTCATGCCAAAAGCGGGCTCTGGCCTGGATCATATCGACCGCACAGCCAAGATGTATATTGGCGGCAAGCAGGCCCGGCCTGATGGCGGCGACAGTGTGGCCATTGCCGATAAAAAGGGCGCGTTCGCGGGCCTTGTGGGCGAAGGCAACTATAAGGATATCCGGAACGCGGTTGAGGCTGCGACCAAGGCTGCGGGCTGGGGCAAGTCCACGCCGCACCTTCGCGCCCAGATCCTATACTATGTGGCCGAAAACCTCAGTGCCCGCGCGGAAGAGTTCACTGACCGGCTGAAAACATTGACGGGTGCAAGCCAGAAGGCTGCCGAGGCCGAGGTAGAGCTTTCGGTCAAGCGGCTGTTCGCGGCTGCAGCCATGGCTGACAAGCACGACGGCAGCGTGCACACACCGCCGATCCGCGGTGTGGCGCTGGCGATGAATGAACCGGTGGGTGTTCTGGGCATTGTGTGCCCGGACGAGCATCCGCTGCTGGCGTTCGTAACGCTGATGGCCTATGCGGTCGCGGCGGGCAATACGGCAGTGATGATCCCATCCGAGCGCTATCCGCTGCTGGCGACTGATTTCTATCAGGTCCTGGAAACATCGGACATGCCAGCGGGTGTCGTGAACATCGTGACCGGTAAGCGCGACGCGATGGCCATGCCGATGGCCAAGCATTATGGTGTCGACGGCCTTTGGTATTTCGGCTCCCGCGAGGGCTCAGGCGAAATCGAGAAGGCAGCCGCCGACAACATGAAGCGGGTCTGGCTGAACTATGGCAAAGCCTATGATTTCACCAGCCGCGAGCAGATGAGCGCTCGCGGCCTGATGGAACGCGCCACGGAAGTGAAAAACATCTGGGTGCCATACGGCGACGCCAACGAAGGCGGCAAGTCCTACTGACTGGCACCTTTGTGTAGAAAACCAAAAGCACCTGACCATTATGGCCAGGTGCTTTTTTTTCGGCTTTCCCTGTGGACAGGGAACCCGGTATCAGGCCGCCTCGGCAGCCTGCATCTGTCTGCAGAATTCCTCGAGCCTCATTTCGCTCAGCGGATCCAGAAGGTCGGTTGTCGGGCGCAGACCGTTCAGGCCCTCAAGCATGTCCAGTGGCTCGTTGCCGTTTACCCACCCCAGGTTCGGGCGGTGGGCTACATAGCCCAGAAGCTCCAGCAACTGTTGTGGGAACCTGTTCAGGTCCTCCTTGCTGTAGGTCAGGTAGTGGTTTTCCGCTTGCCTTAGCCAACCAAGGCTGTAGCTAAGCACGATGCTGCGCCGTGCGGTCGAAGACATGTTGGCACCACCACAATGCAGCACGCTTCCAAGCCAGATGATCGCATCCCCAGGGTCTGCCACTGCGACAAACGGATCGCCCAGGTGGGGCAGGTCCGCGTCGCTGAGGGTTCTCCTGTGGGTGCCTGGCCACAAGCAGGTTGCCCCGTTTTCCAGAGTGAAGGGTGTAATCGGCCACATCACATTTAGCTGGAGCTCAATGCCCTTGTGGCCCAGGGGGAACACCACATCGTCATGGTGTGGCGGCTGCATGCCTTCGCCCGGTTTTATTTCGATGGCCTGGGTCAGGTGTATCTGCATCCGGTCACAGTTGGGCAGCAGGATCTGGCCTGCAATTTCCAGGATGTTTTCGTCCAGCACCAGCTCCTGAGCTGTCTCTGATTTGCCGAACAGGCCGGAAAACCGGGCAGTGTTCTTGCCGCTGAAAGGCCCTTTGCAAGTTGGGCAGGCGCTGAAATAGGGCGCCAGTTCGCTCCCGAGCGATGCGATCTGGTTCGCGTTGGCGGCGCCTCTCACGATGGCGTAACCGTCAGCCAGCAGGTTGCTGACTGCGGTCTTGTTGGCGGCGGTGGTCATGTCATGCATCGTCCCGCTCCCTGTCCAGTTCGTCGTGCCCGGCATAGGTTTCAAGCAGACTGATGGTTTGTTCGACCAGCGATGGTGGAACCGCTGCGGCCACCATGGCAAACCGCTTCAAATGCTCTTCGTATTTGTCGCGCCAGATAACCTTCTGGGGCAGGCAGATTGCTTTCTCGATGTCGGTTGTCTTGAAATACTTACCCATTTGATCGTCCCCTTTTCTATGCTGCCGCACGTACGAGTTTCTGAAGAACCGGCGCTGCGAGCGCATAGCGGGTTCTCAGGAAATAAAGCTTCTCAAGGCTTGGCATGTAGGCGTAGCAGGTCGCAGTGGTGACGCCGTATGACAGGGTTTTGGTCTGCCATGTCGGGTCGCCGTAGAAAAGCCGTGCTGCCTTTGTGATATGTTCATCCTGAACGCTGAGGAGCGTGGCAATGCCGTTCAGGATGCAGAATTCCTGAATGGCTGCCGCCATGGCTGCCACCGCCCGGTTCCGGCGCTGCAGCTTATGTTCGAGGGCGTCATTGTCGACACAGAATCGGGAGAGCTCCCAGATTTCCGGCGCTTGAGGAATCTCGTCATCAAAGAGATCGCCGAATACATCACCTGTCAGGTACGGTGCTGTGGTTGCGCACAACCTCCAGTAACCCACCAACTGACCAGCTTCGTCATGGGCCAATACATGGTGCGCCAGGCTGTCATACCGGTCTGTTTCCATGCCTTCGGTGTTGGCCAGGCCCCAACCCAGTTCACCATTGAAGACTTTGTGACGAAGTCGGAATGCTGCACGGAGGCTGTCGGAACTCTCGGCGCCGCTTTCATGGGGTGTGAGTATTGAAATTTTCATCGTGGGGTTCCTTTCGTTTGAACCCCAGTATGACGAGTCTGGCTATGGCAGGCACATTGCTGGTTCTGCCATTGCGATCACCTTATACGTGTTAAATGGAAGGTGAGACTATTTTAAGCTGTACGGCTTTGACGATTGCGTGCAGCTTGCTATGCACGCCAAGCTTTTGCGCCGCGTTCTGAATGTGGCGATTTACGGTGTTGACCGAAATACCCATGATGATGGCGGTTTCCGCATTGGTCTTGCCTTCAGCAACCCAGTTCAGGCATTCAATTTCGCGCGGCGCCAATTTGGGCAGCGGATTGGTCTCAGGTCGCTTCAATGTGCGATATTTTATATGGACGGCGTTGCTAATGGCCTCGATATCGGACCGATGCTCGCGCAGGCTGTCATAGAATCGGCGACCATTGTCTGAATACACGCAGATGACCGAGCCGACATAATCGGTATCTTCCGATTTCACATTGAAGCCCTGCCTGAGGCCATAGTCATTGGCCTGCCTCAGTAGCTTGACCTGATTGGGGCTGATCTTCTCGTTGCCCTCGAAACACTCGTCCCACGTGAAGGAGCCAGAGCGTTGGAAGTTGGCCTGATGGACTGGGTCGAACGCAAAAAGCCCTTGTTTTTTATAGTGTTCCAGCCATTCTTTGGGCCGGTGGTCGATTGAGTCCAGACCATTGGTCGGGTCATAATAGGCGAGGTAATAGCCGCTCATGCCGATGCTCTGGCTATACTCGAGCACCGTCAGGTCGAGTTCGTCGACAGTGTCGCACGCCTCGATCCTCTCAATGATCGAATATCGTTGCCTTATAGACATGGTTGCACAGCCTCAGTTGTCTGGTACAGCTGAAATTACTTTACTTAGGATAGAGATTTCTGGCTTTTCGACAATCTCAATCTGCAACATTAGGTATTTTTACTACTTGCATTTGGTAGCATCTTGTAGATTTCGCCCTGAAAGTGGTGTAATTACATTTTCATCTGCTACCCGTGGGGTACGGACCAAACAGGCTTGGGGAAGCGTTTTTTGGGGTTGGCAGACAAAAGTGGGAGAGGGCAATGGTACACCCTGTTGATGAAAGTGTGGGGGCTCAGGTTCGTCAGCTCAGGCGCCAGCGCGGTATGACGCAAACCGAGCTGGGGAGTGTTCTAGGGCTTACCTTTCAGCAGATTCAAAAATATGAGCGCGGCACCAACCGTATTTCGGCCAGCAAGCTGGCGATGTTGGCTGGGGCACTCAAGGTGCCGGTCAGTGCGTTTTTTGAAGAATGTGAGGGCGCCAATGGCGCCAGCAATGGCGAAGAGGTACAGACCCTGGTTCGGCACTTCGATGATATGCCAGAGGACCTGCGGCTTGATTTTCTGCGCATGATAAAATCGATCGCTGCGGCCAGCTACTAGCACGGCAGATCGGTTAGCGCGAAACCATGAAAAAAGGCACCGCAATTTGCGGTGCCTTTTTCATATCTGCAATCAGGCCGTGGCCTAGGAAGCTTTTGCCAGGAAGGCCCTGAGCAGTTTTTCAAGATTGACCGCTGCAATGGCGCCATATTCCATGGTTTCATGGTGGGTCAGTTCGCCCTGCATGCCTGCCGCCAGATTGGTGATCGAGCTGACGCCCACAACCTTCATACCGCAGTGGCGCGCCACCAGGCACTCCGGCACGGTGGACATGCCAACGGCATCTGCGCCCATGGTGCGGAACGCCCGGATTTCAGCCGGGGTTTCAAAGTTGGGGCCCTTCGCCATGATATAGACGCCGGTATGTAGGGTGATGCCCAGTTCTTCGGCGCAGGCCTGCATCTTTTTCGTCAACTTGCGGTCCCACCCCTCGCTGATGTCAGGGAAGCGCGGGCCAAAGCGGTCGTCATTGATGCCCACCAGCGGGTTGATGCCCGAGAAGTTGATATGGTCGGTGATTGCCATCAGGGAACCCGGGCCCGCTTCTTCGCGCAGGCTGCCCGCCGCGTTTGTCAGCACAAGCACCTCAACGCCCAGCGCCCACAAAACGCGGGTGGAGAAAGCCAGCTTTTCAGCCGGATGGCCTTCATAGGCGTGGGCGCGGCCCTGCATGCAGATCACCGGCTTGCCGCCCAGTGTGCCGATCAGCATCCGGCCGGCGTGGCCTTCAACCGTTGGCTCAGGGAAGCCCGGCAGGTCCACGTAGGACAGTACGGTCGCGTCCTCAAGGGCGTCGGCCAGGCTGTTGAGACCGCTCCCCAGAACCATAGCGATTTTTGGCATATCGCCGGTATGTTGGCCGCGGATAAATGCCGCGCATTTCTGGACTTCCTCGAAGCTCATTGGGGCCTCTCCTCAATACACTGGTTTATACGTCGATCTCAGGCAGGCTCAGGCCCTTGTGTTCCTTGATCTCTTCTTTGGTCATGTCCGACAATTCGTGCGGGAAGACCAGCCAGTCATCGGTTTCATGACAATAGAAATCAGGTGTGAGCTTGGTGACGTTGCGCGCCGGCTTGTAGAAGACGGTCGCGATCTTGATCACTTCCGGCGTGTTGCGGCGGCATTTTTCCCGAAGCGTGTCGATGATGGCATCGATAGACCGCCCGCTGTCGAACACGTCGTCGACAATCAATAGGCTGTCTTCGGCGTTGATGTTGGCCACGATATATTCAAGGCCGTGCACCTTCACTTCTTTCTGCTGCTGCATGCCGATGTAGGAAGACGTGCGGATCGCGATATGGTCGGTGTGCACACCGTAATAATCCATGATTTCCTGAACCGCGATGCCGGTTGGGGTGCCGCCCCGCCATACGCCCACGATGAATTTCGGGCGGAAGTCGCTTTTGAGAATTTTCAGGCCCAGCTCGAACGAATCGTCGAGGAGCTCCTGGGCAGTCACGTATTTCTTGGTAACACTCATCGTGTTCAGGCCCCTTTGGTTCCAAATAATCTGTCGCCGGCATCGCCAAGCCCGGGAACGATGTAGGCTTTCTCATTGAGCCGTTCATCGATCGAGGCCGTCACAACCGGCACGTCCGGGTGGGCATCCGTGAAGGTCTTGATGCCTTCAGGTGCCGCCAGCAGGCAGACAAAACGCAGGTCTTTCGCACCGATGTCCTTGATTTCCTGCACGGCGCGGACGGCTGAATGCCCTGTCGCCAGCATCGGGTCAAGAACCACGTTCAACCTGTCTGCCGTATCGACAGGTACTTTAAAGAAATATTTTGTCGGTTGAAGCGTTTCTTCATCGCGCGCCAGGCCAATCTGGCCAACCCGGGCTGACGGCACAAGGTCGAGCATGGGGCCGAGGAGCCCATCGCCTGCGCGCAACACCGAAATGAAGGTCAGCTTCTTGCCCGCGAGCACAGGTGCCTCCATGGGGCACACAGGTGTCTCGATATCAATCTTGCCAAGGGGCAGGTCGCGGAGTGCTTCATAGCCGAGGAACAACCCGATCTCCCTGAGGAGCTTCCGGAACTCTGCCGTGCTGGCCTCGCGCCGCCGCATCAGGGTCAGCTTGTGCTGGACCAGCGGGTGGTCGACAACGGTTACATTTTGGGCCATCTTTGACTCCATAAATCTGCTGAAACTGACCATTTCATAGGCAACCTGAAGGCAAATGTCGACCGAATCTTGACCAAAACGTCAAAAATGGTTGACCACGCCCCTTTGCTCTGGTTCCCTTGCGCCGTTCAGCATAAACAAGGCATAAAAGAATTGAACATTTATGTTGCCGGGGAGCAAAAACGGGCATGACTGGATTTCTGAGGAAAATTGGCGCGGCGATGGCGCTTGGTGTTGCAATCAGCGTGAGCACGGTGGCCGCGGACTTCACGCCTGTCCTTCTGTATGACATCGGCGGCAAGTTCGACAAATCCTTCAACGAGGCAGCCCGCACGGGCGCCGAACGCTTCAAGGATGAGACCGGCAACGCCTACAAGGATTTCGAGCCCAACAGCGAAACCCAGTATGAGCAGGCACTGAAGCGCTTTGCGCGCCGGAAGGCGGAGCTGATCATCGCGGTGGGCGTTGGCTATTCGGTGGCTGTACGGAATGTGGCGTCCAAATACCCTGATGTGAACTTCACTGTTATTGATGCCATTATAGACCTGCCGAACGTGCAGTCGATCACCTTCAAGGAAAACGAAGGCTCGTTCCTGGTGGGCATGATCGCGGCGATGAAAACCGAATCGAACACGATCGGGTTCCTGGGCGGCATGGACATCCCGCTGATTCGCCGGTTCGAGCACGGCTACCGCCAGGGCGCCCAGTATGTGAAGGGTGACCTGACCTTCATCGAGAATTATGTGGGCACCACGCCTTCTGCGTGGAATGACCCGATCAAGGCTGCTGAAATGGCGCGCTCGCAATATGCGCGCGGCGCAGACATCATCTTTTCTGCCGCTGGTCCCTCGGGCCTTGGCTCCATTCAGGCGGCCAAGGATACTGGCAACCTGGCCATCGGTGTGGACAGCAACCAGAACCATGTGGCGCCCGGCTATGTGCTGACCAGCATGCTGAAGCGCGTGGACCTCGCGGTCTATCACGCCATGAAAGCGGCCGAAGCTGGCGAATGGAAACCGGGTCATACGGTGATGGGCCTTGCAGAGGGCGGCGTTGATTTCGCTCTTGATGAATATAATGCCGACATGATCACCCATGAGATGCAGGCGAAGCTTGATGAAGCGCGCGCCAAGATCATCAGCGGCGAGATCGTCGTGGGCGACGTTGAAGGCAGCAACAGCGGCCACTAGGCCGGGTAGAGCAGTAAGGGCGCCCCTGTTCGGGGGCGAAGCATATGACCAACGCATTTGCGATCGAGGCCAGGGCGCTGTCGAAAAGCTTTGGCGATGTCAAAGCTAACGACCAGATTGCGCTGAAGGTGCCTGCCGGCACGGTGCACGGCATCGTGGGCGAAAACGGCGCGGGCAAGTCGACGCTTCTGAAGATGCTGTTTGGCCTTTATCACGCCGACAGCGGCGATATCCTTGTATGCGGACAGGTTCAGGGTTTCACCGATCCGTCCGACGCCATGGCCGCCGGCATCGGCATGGTGCACCAGCATTTCATGCTGGTGGAGCCCTTTACCGTGCTTGAAAATATCATCCTTGGCTCTGAAGGCAGTGCAAACCTCGATGCCGCAAAAGATGCAGCCCGGGCCAAGCTCTTGATGCTGGAAGAACAGTTCGGGTTCAACCTGCCGCTGGATACGCCGGTCGAAAAGCTGTCCGTTGGCGTGCGCCAGCGCGCTGAAATCCTCAAGGCGCTCTATCGCGGTGCGGAAATTCTGATTTTGGACGAGCCTACAGCCGTATTGACGCCGCAGGAGTGCGAGCAACTGTTCGCGCTGGTGCGCCAGCTTAAAGCCCAGGGCAAAACCATCCTGTTCGTGACCCACAAGCTGCATGAAATCATGGCCGTCACCGATGATGTCACCGTGATCCGCGCGGGCAAGACGGTAGCCCAGCGCAAGACGACAGAGACCAACCCTGAAGAGCTTGCAGAACTGATGGTCGGCGCCAAGGTTGTGCGCAAGACCGCCCGCAAGCAGCATGAGACAGAGGTCGCACGGCTGCGTCTGACAGGTGTTTCGGCGAAGGGGGACCACGGCCTTGAACTGAAAGACATCAATCTTGAAGTCTTCGACGGTGAGGTGCTGGGCATCGCAGGCGTTGCGGGCAATGGTCAGACCGAACTGCTGGAGATTATCACCGGCCTCAGGCCGGTCCGCGACGGCGTCATCCATATGGGCGGCGAAATTATCGCTGATGACCGTATGGTCTCCAACCCCATCGCCCTTCGGCGCATGGGCATGGCCCACGTGGCCGAAGACCGGCTCAAGACCGGCGTGGTGGAAAGCATGTCGGCGCGCGAAAACGCCATCCTTGGCTACCAGCGCGAGAAGGACTTTTCATCACGGGGCATTCTGAAGCTGAAGTCGATTGCCCGAAAGGCCGCAGGCTATTTCGAAAGCCAGGATGTAAGGCCACGGAATCCGGACCTGCCGATCGCGTCTTTTTCAGGTGGCAACCAGCAAAAACTGGTGATCGCGCGCGAGCTTGCGCACGACCCACAGCTGATGGTGATCGGCCAGCCCACGCGGGGCGTGGACATTGGCGCTGTGACCAAAATTCATGACCAGATCACGGAACTGAGGAACGCCGGGAAGGCGATTTTGGTCGTGTCGGCAGACCTTGATGAGCTGCTGTCGATCTCAGACCGCATCGCGGTGATGTGCGAAGGCGAAATCGTGGGCACAATGCGTGTTGAAGACGCCACCGAAACCAAGCTCGGCCTGATGATGGCTGGCGACAGGCGGGAGGCAAGCTGATGGCTAAGCAAAGAAAGCTGCCATTCTGGGCCGACGCCATGTTGTTGCCAGCGCTGAACCTGCTGGCTGCCCTGTGCGTGGCAGGGTTGGTGATCTGGGCGCTAGGTGAGAGCCCATTTGAGGTACTCAGTCTTCTTATTGACGGCGCCTTCGGTTTCCAGGAAGGGGTTGGCTATACCTTCTATTATGCCACTAATTTTGTGTTCACGGGGCTTGCTGTCTCAGTTGCCTATCATGCCGGGCTTTTCAATATCGGCGGGGAAGGGCAGGCCATGCTGGGTGGCCTTGGGCTGACGCTTGCGGTCTTCCTTGTGGGTGACGTATCCCCCGTGCTCGCGGTCCTTCTGGCGATCCTGGGTGCCGCAGCCTTTGGCGCAGCCTGGGCCTTCATCCCGGCCTATTTGCAGGCCAAGCGCGGCAGCCATGTGGTGATCACTACTATCATGTTCAATTTCATTGCCTCTGCGCTTCTGGCGTATCTCCTTGTCGGGCCTCTGCAGCGCCCCGGTGGTCAGATGCCGGAAAGCTCGGATTTCCCAGACGGTGTATCACTGATGCCCCTGCAGGACTTGTTTGCGATGGTGGGGTTCAGTTATGAAAGTGGCCCGCTGAACCTTTCGGCTGTCATCGCCATCCTGTGCGCGGTGGGTGTCTGGTTCATGCTGTGGCGCACGCGCTTTGGTTATGAGCTCAGGGTCGTCGGCCAGAACCAGGATGCGGCCCGTTTTGCTGGTATTTCCGTCACCCGCATGACAGTGATCGCCATGATGATATCTGGCGCGCTTGCGGGGCTTATGGGGCTTAATGAGCTTCTGGGCGAACAGCTGCGCCTTCTGGGCAACTTCACGCTGGGCTACGGCTTCGTGGGCATTGCCGTGGCCTTCATGGGCCGTAACCACCCGGTGGGGATCATACTCGCAGCCATGCTGTTTGGTGCGCTTTATCAGGGCGGCGCGGAACTGGCGTTTGAAATGCCCAACATCCAACGCGACTATATTGTCCTGATCCAGGGCCTGGTGATCCTGTTCGCGGGCGCGATGGAGCATCTGTTCCGCGACCCGGTTGAACGCGCCTTTCGCCTTGTCTGGGAAAGGAGGGCCGCGTGACGGAATTCTTTGCTGACATTATCCTCCTCCTGGACAGCACGCTCAGGACCGCCACACCGCTGGTGCTGGCCGCGCTTGCGGGGCTGGTGGCGGAACGTTCGGGCATTGTGGATATCGGCCTTGAAGGCAAGATGCTGGCAGCGGCTTTTGCGGCAGCGGCTGCAGCAGCCGTTACGGGTTCGCCCTGGGTTGGCATGCTTGCGGGCGTTGGCGCTTCTGTCTTCCTTGCGCTTCTGCACGGCTGGGTGTCGATCGCCCAGCGCGGCAACCAGATTGTCTCCGGCATGGCCATCAACATCGCGGTGGCGGGGCTGGCGCCCACGCTTGCGAACTTCTGGTTCCAGAAAGGTGGCCAGACACCGCTTCTGGGCGATGAGGCACGCTTCAGCACCATCACCCTGCCGTTCGCGGACGCGCTTGCGGACGTGCCGATCCTTGGCGGGCTCTATAGCGAACTGATCTCCGGCCATAACCTGATCACCTATCTTGCGGCCGCCCTTATCCCGGCAGTTGCCTGGATGCTCTATAAAACCCGCTTTGGCCTGCGCCTGCGGGCGGTTGGCGAAAACCCGGAAGCCGTGGATACCGCCGGTATTTCTGTCACACTTCTTCGCTATCAGGCGATGGTGATTGCGGGTGTGCTGTGCGGCCTGTCGGGCGGCGTTCTGTCGACCGGCCTTGGCGCAGGCTTCATTCGCGACATGTCAGCGGGCAAAGGGTATTTGGCGCTTGCGGCCATGATCTTTGGCCGCTGGAAACCGGTGCCGACGCTTCTGGCGTGCCTGCTGTTCGGCTTTGTTGACGCGCTGCAGGGCCGTCTTCAGGGCGTGGAGCTGCCGCTGGTAGGCGAAATTCCGGTGCAGTTTACCATGATGCTGCCTTATGTGCTGACGGTGGTGATCCTTGCGGGCTTTGCAGGCCGCATGGATGCACCGAAAGCCAGCGGCATCCCTTATGAGAAGGATCACTAGCATGCCGACAGACCTGAAGGTGCTGATTGACGCAGCGATCAAGGCGCGCAATGCGGCCTATGCGCCATATTCGAACCATCCGGTGGGTGCGGCGGTGCTGACTGCCGGTGGTGCTGTTTTCGCCGGTGCAAATGTCGAGAACGCGGCTTACCCCTTGGGTACCTGCGCGGAAGCGGGCGCCATTTCAGCCATGGTGCTCTCTGGCGAACGCGAGATCGCCCATGTGGTTGTCGTGGGGCCCGGTGACGTGGCCTGCACGCCCTGCGGCGGCTGCCGCCAGAAGATACGAGAATTCGCCGGTGCAGCCGGCAAGCCCATCACGATTTGCGATAAGGACGGCTACATCCTTATTGAAACAACAAGCGCCGAGCTATTGCCCCACGCGTTCGGTCCTGAAAATATTGACGAGGCCAAAGGGTAAACAGTCATGAGTGTATTCATTCCCCAGGAAGTCATCCGCGTTAAGCGCGATGGCGGCACGATTGCCAGCGCGGACATTGAGAAGTTCGTCGCGGGCATCACCGACGGCAGCGTGACGGATGCGCAGGTATCTGCCCTTGCCATGGCCATCTACTTCAACGGCATGAGCCCGGAAGAGGGCGCGGCGCTGACGCTTGCGATGCGCGATAGCGGTGACGTGATGGACTGGCAGGGCTTCGGTTTCGACGCCGATGCCCCGATTGTAGACAAGCATTCGACCGGCGGCGTGGGTGACAAGGTCAGCCTGATGCTGGCGCCGATTGTGGCAGCCTGCGGCGGCTTTGTGCCGATGATCTCGGGCCGCGGCCTTGGGCACACGGGCGGCACGCTGGACAAGCTTGAAAGCATCCCGGGGTATGACCCTTACCCGGATAATGAGATGTTCGCGGGCATCGTGCGCGATGTGGGCTGCTCGATCATCGGGCAGACCGGCAACCTGGCGCCGGCTGACAAGCGTTTCTACGGCATCCGGGACGTGACGGCGACAGTTGAAAGCGTGCCGCTGATCACCGCGTCGATCCTGTCGAAGAAGCTGTCGGCGGGCCTGAATGCGCTGGTGATGGACGTCAAGTTCGGTAACGGCGCCTTCATGGATTCCATGGAAAAGGCCGAGGAGCTGGCGGGCAGCATTGTGCGCGTGGCCACAGCGGCTGGCACACCGACAACAGCGCTTCTGACCGACATGAACCAGGTTTTGGGCACAACGGCGGGCAATGCGGTCGAGATTTTCGAGACGCTGGAGTTCTTGAAGAATCCAGAGCAGGCGGATGCGCGCCTCAAGGAAATTACGCTGGCGTTGGCGGCCCATATGCTAGCGCTTTCAGGTGCGCAAGCAGACCTCAAGACCGCGCGTAAGAAGGCAGAGGTGGCGCTGGCAGACGGTGAAGCGGCTGAAATATTCGTTCAGATGGTCATCGCACAGGGCGGTCCGGTAGACTTTATGGAGCGCGCGGCAGACCATATGCCGTTGGCGCCCATCGTGAAGCCGATCACGCTTGGCAAAGCGGGCTTTGTTGCGGGCATGGACACCCGCGCCATCGGCATGGCTGTTGTGGCGCTTGGTGGCGGGCGCACAAATCCGGCCCATGACGTGGATCACGGCGTGGGTCTCACGCAGATTTGTCAGGTTGGGGACCGGCTGGAGGCAGACCAGCCCGCGGCAATGGTGTATGCTAGAAGCGAAGACGCAGCAGATGCTGCGATCCAGGCGGTCCGCGCCGCCGTATCACTAAGCGACACCGCGCCTGACCTTTCGCCGATTGTTGCAAAGATTATTGGAGGGTAAGACCATGGCTCGTGCCTTCATATTGGTATTGGACAGTTTCGGCATCGGCGCCGCACCCGACGCCGACCGTTGGGGCGAGGCAGACGCTGATACGCTCGGCCATATCGCCGACTGGTGTGCAGCTGGAAACGTGGCTGATGAGCGCCCAGATGCGGGGCCGATCCGCTTGCCCAACATGACCAAGCTGGGCCTTGGCAAGGCTGCGGAACTGGCGACGGGCCGCGAGCCCAAAGGCATGGAATATGCGGGTGAGATTGCCGGCATGTATGCCGCCTGCGCCGAAGAAAGCTTCGGCAAGGATACGCCTTCCGGCCACTGGGAAATGGCGGGCGTGCCGGTCAAGTTCGACTGGGGCTATTTCCCGCCGGAATATCCAAGCTTTCCGGATGACCTGATCGCAAAGCTTGTTGAGCGCTGTGGCCTGCCTGGTGTGCTGGGCAATAAGGCGGCTTCAGGCACTGTGATCCTTGATGAGCTCGGCGACGAGCACACGGCGACCGGCAAGCCAATTGTTTACACTTCTGCCGACAGCGTGTTCCAGATTGCGGCCCACGAGGAAACCTTCGGGCTGGAACGGCTTTATGAGGTTTGCGCTGTGGCGCGTGAGCTGGTGGATGACTATAATATCGGCCGCGTGATCGCCCGCCCGTTCTTGGGCGCAGACGGCAAGTTTGAGCGCACGGGAAACCGCAAAGACCTGGCAACCCCGCCACCAAAGCCGACGCTTCTTGAAAAGCTTGAGGAGGCCGGACGCGAGGTGATTTCGGTTGGCAAGATTGCCGACATTTTCGCCCACAAGGGCCTGACGCAGAAAATCAAGGCCAACGGGCTTGAGGCGCTATTCAAGGCATCGCTGGATCAGCTTGAAGGCGCGCCGGATGGCTCGCTGACATTCGTGAATTTCGTTGATTTCGACCAAAGCTTCGGACACCGCCGCAATGTGGCGGGGTATGCGGACGCGCTGGAGTATTTCGATGGCCGGTTGCCTGAATTTCTGCAGGGTATGCGCGATGGTGACATGGTGATCCTGACCGCTGACCATGGCTGTGACCCGACCTGGCCAGGCACCGACCACACGCGGGAACATGTGCCCTTTGTGGCCTACGGCCCTAGCTTGACGCCGGGCAGCGCGGGCGTTCGTAAAAGTTTCGCAGACATCGGCCAGACTGTGGCCACACATCTTGGCATCGCGCCTTTGGACCAAGGAACCAGCGCGATCTGACAATATTAGCTCTCAAGGGGGGAGTATGATGGTACGAGTTTCGATGGCGCTTGTTGCGCTTGTGATGATGACTGGGGCAATGATTCCAGGGCAGGCGGCCCAAGCCTATGGGCCGACCGGACACCGTGTGGTAGCCGAGCTTGCGTCCCGTCACCTGAGCCCGGAAGCAGCCGCTGCAGTGAAGGAGCTGCTGGGTGACGAATTCATGGCCGAAGCCGCGAACTGGCCGGATGAAATGAAGTCGAACCCGGACGAATATTGGCGCCGCACCGCGTCGCCATATCATTATATCAACCTGCCGGATGGCCAGACCTACGAGGAAAGCGTCAAGAACCCTGCGGGTGACGCCATCACGGCACTGGCGGCTTTCACAGCAACGGTGAAGGACAAAACCGCGTCCCTTGAAGAGCGCCGTAAGGCATTGTGCTTCATCATCCATATTGTGGGTGACCTGCACCAGCCGCTGCACGCGGGTCGGGCGGAAGACTGGGGCGGTAACCGCATCGACGTGGTCTGGTTCGAGGAAATGAGCAATCTCCACAAGGTGTGGGATGAGGACCTGATCAACCACAAGCTCCTGTCCTTCACAGAGTGGGTGCGTTTCCTCGATCCCAAGATCAAGCCGGAACAGATTGTCGATTGGCAGGACAGTGAGCCGCTTGACTGGGTGCGCGAGCTGATCGCAATGCGCGGCGACATCTACAATGTGGGCAGTGGCATCTTGAGCTATGACTATGTCTATAAATATACGCCGGTGATCAAAACCCAGCTTTCAAAAGGCGGCATCCGCCTTGCGGGCTATCTGAACAAGGTATTTGCAGCCGAGTAGGAAGCTAGAAATGGCTAAACGAATCGGATAATAGGTCCGATTAGAAAGGAGGCGATTTTGCCTCCTTTTTTTGTACCATCAACCACGCCGCGCTTTTAATGCATGCCCCTTAAACCGCAGTTTCCCGTCGCACCTGTGCCTTTTGGACCACGGTTCCAGAGATAAAAAAGTTAATGCCATTTTAAGGGTTTCTACGAATCTTGACACTTTCGTCAAAAAACTGAAATGAACGACATATAGAAGGTCCTGTGACGCACGGTTTGCGCGCCCTTGTGACCAGTCTTGACCTTTTGGTCAGGATTTGGTTTGTTGGTGCGCAGTTTTGTGTGGGAACTTTTAAACAGCGAAATAGTTGTTCAAGCATTCGCCTCAAAGGGGCCGCTCGGCAGGGAGTGCGGATGCCTAATGGAGCTTAGGGAATGAAACGCCAAATGAGAGCTGCTCTTTGCAGTAGCGTTGCACTTGCCGCCATGGCAGTAAGTGTACCTGTAATTGCGCAGGAAATTACGTCGTCGATCCGTGGTTCGGTGGTTGATGCATCCGGTAACGCCCAGGCGGGCGTGCAGGTTGTTGTCACGCACGTGCCATCAGGTTCGCGCAGCACTTTCACTTCAAACAACTCCGGTGCGTTCGTTGCACGCGGCCTGCGTCCAGGCGGCCCGTACACCGTAACAACCGTAGTCGATGGCAAAGAGACCGTTCAATACGAAGGCCTTGTGCTGAACGTGAGCGAGCCACTGCCGCTGACGCTTTATGTTGCAGCCGCTGGCGCAAGCTTCGAGGAAATCGAAGTAACTGCCGCTCGCATCCAGGCGATCCGTGCCGGTGGCGCGTCGTCTTATGGTTCTGGCCGCATCTCCGAGCTGCCATCCATCGGCCGCGACATTAAAGACACCATCCGTCAGAACCCGTTTGTTGATATCGGTACCGGTTCTGGTGCTGCGATCTCCATCGGCGGCGGCAACAACCGTTTCAACAGCCTGACTGTTGACGGTGTGCGCCAGGATGACGACTTCGGCCTGAACGGCAACGGTTACCCAACCCAGCGTTCGCCGATCTCCCTCGACACTGTTGAACAGGTTGGTGTATCGCCAGCGCCGTTCAACGTAGAGTTCGGTAAATTCACCGGTGGTCAGATCAACGTTGTGACCAAATCCGGTACCAACGAATTCCACGGCACTGCTTTCTATCAGTACCGCAACGACAGCACGGCTGGTGACAAATCCGTAGACCTCGACGGTAACGATACCGATGTGGATCTTGGTGATTTCTCCAACAAGTTCTACGGTGCGACCCTCGGTGGCCCAATCGTAAAAGACAAGCTGTTCTTCTTCGGCGCTTACGAGAAATTCGAAGGTTCCACGCCAAACACCATTGGCGCAATCGGCTCCGGTTTTGCCTCTGAAGTTTCTGGTGTTACCCAGGCTGACGTTGAGCGTATCGACCAGATCGCCCAAGGCTACGGCATCGACAACCAGTTCAGCGACACTGGCGGTATTCCAGAGACTGATGAGAAAATCTTCCTGAAGCTCGACTGGAACATCAACGACCGTCACCGCGCGTTTGCTTCCTACCAGCGCACGAACGGCAACAGCCTGAGCCAGACTGACCACGGCGGCAACCGCTTCTCCTACAAGTCTCACTGGTATAACCGTTCCGAGAAGCTCGAAGCCTATAACTTCCAGCTCTTCTCCGACTGGTCTGACAACTTCTCCACAGAAGTGAAAGTCAGCCGCAAGCATAACGTGACTGGCCAGGTTGGCCTCGCCCTGCCACAAGGCATTGGTGAAATCCAGGTTCGTCTGGACACGGGCAGCACGGTTTACCTGGGTATCGATGACAGCCGTCACTCGAACGCCCTCAACAACACGACTTGGCAGGGTAAATTCAAAGCTGAATACCTCGCTGGCGATCACACCATGACCTTTGGTTACGAGCTGGACAGCGTTGACGTGTTCAACCAGTTCATCCAGGCAACCCGTGGTCTGTGGCGCTTTGGTTCGATCGACGAGTTCGAAGCCAACACGCCTGACTCGCTCTTCTACCAGAACGCAGTAAGCAACGTTGCAGAAGACGGTGCGGCATCCTTCAACCTGACGACACACACCCTGTACCTGCAGGACCGTTGGGACGTGAACGACAAGCTGACGCTGACCTACGGTCTGCGTGCAGACGTTTACTCGCAGCAGAAGACGCCTAACGAGAATCCGAACTTCATCGCACGTAACGGCTTCTCTAACCAGACGTCTCTGAACCACAAGACGATTATCCAGCCTCGCCTGAGCTTCACTTATGACATCGACGACAAGACCCTTGTTCGCGGTGGCGTAGGTAAATTCGGTGGTGGTGACCCACTTGTTTGGGTATCCAACTCTTACTCGCTCGACGGCGTGACGATTGCGTCTCAGTTCGAAACTGACCCAGCGCTGATCAACGGCCTGGACTTCAAATCAGTTCCAACGGCTATTCAGGACCAACTGACGGCTGGTAACGGTGACGTTTCCGTAATCGACCCAGACTACAAGATTCCATCAATCTGGAAGATGAACCTGGCGGTTGAGCGTTACTTCGACCTGGGTGCCCTGGGCGAAGACTGGCATTTCACGGCTGAGGCCATCTGGTCACGCAACAAAAACCCAGCAGACTGGAAAGAACTGCGCCGTTCTGTTATCGCTACGGCCGCTGACGGTTCGCCAATCTACGACCAGCCAAGCGGGTTTGACCTGATGCTGACCAACAGCACCGGTGGTAGCTCCAACGTTTATGCCTTCTCCTTCGACAAGTCCTGGGATAACGGCATCAGCGTCTTCGGTTCCTACACCTACACCGATGCCAACATCGCGAACGAAGGCACGAGCTCCACAGCTCAGTCCAACTATAACTTCGCGGCACACCTTGACCGGAACAACCGCACGGTTGGTACGTCTCCGTTCGAGCGTCCACACCAGATCAAGCTTGGCGCAACCATGCGCAAAGACTTCTGGGAAGACAACTTCACGACTGTGAGCCTGTTCTACACTGGTCGTTCCGGCACGCCATACAGCATCACCTTCGATGAGTTCATGCAGTTTGGTGGCAACCGCTCTATCGACAGCGGCGACGGTCACCTGATCTATGTTCCTGAAGCAAGCGAGACTGCAATTGCCGGTTCCGCTGGTGCGGCTACTGCGAAAGTGATCTTCGCTGACGCAGGCGTACAGGCTGACTTCGACAACCTTGTGAACAACTTCGGTCTCAAGCGCGGTCAGTCGATTGATGCACAAAGCCAGCGTGGCCCATGGACAAACGACCTTGACCTGCGTATTGCCCAGGAAGTTCCTGTAGGCAAATACGGCAAGATCGAGCTGTGGATGGACATGCAGAACGTACTGAACTTCATCAACAACGGTTGGGGTGAAGTATACGAGTCCAACTTCGCACAGCAGGCCATGGTTGATGTGGTTGTTGACCAGTCCACTGGCCAGTTCCTCTACACAAACGTAGACGATGCACCGTTCTTTACGTTCCGCGATGTGGATAGCGTTTGGACTGTTCAGTTCGGCGTTAAGTACAAGTTCTAAGGGGAAATACTCCCTAGTTCTGCGCCCGGGGGGTCTCTCCCCGGGCGTTTGTTTTTTAAACCTTTTTACCCATAGACCTTTTTTCATCGCTGTGGTTTAAACGAGTGCGTCGGAAGGGACTCAGTTAACATGACGAAAAAAGAAGAAACCGGGCACAAGTCCGGTATCCGCCGGGAGAATGTTGCCAAGATTCTGGCAGCTGCCGAGACGGTGTTTGCGGAGAAGGGCTTTAAGGGGGCAAGCGTTGGGCTGATTGCCGAGCGCGCAGGTGTGCCAAAGCCAAACGTCTATTATTATTTCGGCGCCAAGGAAGACCTCTACAAGCGGGTTATTGAGGGCGTCTGCTCGATCTGGCTGCATGCGGCAGACACGTTTGATGAGACGGAAGACCCGGCAGAAGCCATCCGGACCTATGTGGCGTCCAAGATGGACCTGGCCCGCATCCGGCCCCATGGCTCGCGTCTTTGGGCTATCGAGATGGCCTCGGGCGCACCGTTCCTGCAGGAGTATCTGGTGGGCACTGTTAAGCCCTGGCTGGAGAGCCGCGAAGCGGTGCTTGAGCGCTGGATGTCTGAGGGCAAGCTGGCACCGGTGAAGGCCCGGTATCTCTTTTACATGATTTGGGCGACGACCCAGAATTATGCCGACTTCGAAGCTCAGATCAATGTCATGAACGAGGGCAAGCCCTTGAATGACAGCCAGTTCGAAGAAGCCAAAGAGACCGTCATTGCCTTGATTTTGAAAAGCATCGGCCTCTAGGGCAAGCCGACACTATTACTATCACTATCACTATCAGTATCAGGAAGGCGGCTTTTGGGCCGCCTTTCGTTTTTTGGTGCCCTAGTCTGCCTGGTTCAGCACTTGAATCAGCTTGAAGCTTGATCGCCGCACCTGGTCCTCCGTCGGTATCGTGCCGTCGGGCGAGGGTGTTGGTGTCAGCAGCCCATCGTGAAGGCGAAAGTCTACGCGGCCCTGGGCATCGATGATCGCGAAGCTCTGCGGGAATTCATAATCGCAGCCTGTTAAAACTTCGGTCGTGCGCGACAGAGCCCTGAGCGGCGCAGCGCCCATTTCGGCCCGCACGAACGGCAGGATGTCCCGATGGCTCCTGATCCAGTCTGTCGGGACAGTTGCCCCCAGGATCAGCAGCGGCACCTTTGTTTGTGCGTCATTCAAAATGCTGCCATGACCAATGGTGGCATTGTCGAACATCTCTTCCCCATGGTCGGATGTGACGATCACCAGCGTATTGGACAACAACCCCGCTGCCTTGAGGTCATGAAGCATGCGCCCGATCCGGCGGTCGGTTTCCCGGATGGTGGCACGATAGCCGTCAGCAGTGGCGCTTGCCTGCTTGTCATAGGGGAAATGCGGGCCGGTGAAGTAGGCCAGATGCGCCCAGGGCGTGCCTGGCATGTTTTTCGTTTGCTCAAGCTGTTTTACCGTCTGGGCAGCGACATAGTCATCCCTGCTGGCGCTGTCGCCTTCTGGCGCGATGGTACGTTCGGCGCCCGGCAAATAGATGCTTGCGAGGTCATACCAGTCCAGGGACTGGGCTTCCGTCGTACTGATCCTATATCCCGCGCCGGCAAGAGCGGCAAATATGCCCTGGGCCTTTCCGCCATGGCGGGCCTGGCCGAAACTGGTTGCCAGCTCCCCGGAGAGCAGCGTGTGCATGCCAAAATGGGTGCAGTTGGCGACGCTGCTATGGTCAAGTGACAGGTATCCCCGCTTGCCCAGTTCCAAAAGGTTGGGCGCTAACGTACTGTCTGCCTTGATATCCATGGCGCGGGTACTGTCTACCACCACCATCAGAAGGTTGCGCCTTTCGGTGACTGACCATGTTTTGCCTTGCGCAGGGCGGGTGGCTGTACCGTTAAAAGGGCGTGCATAGGGGTTGGATGGCCGCGGGCCGAAGAGGGGCGTGAAAATACGCTCCGCATAATAATGGTGGATGCCCGCGAAAAAAACGAGATCCTTCTGGCTGTTCAGCAGCCCGGTGTCCCGTTGATACAACAGGAAGCCATACATAAGCTGAGCTGTTACCAGGCAGGCAACCGTGCCATAGGTCAATTTACGGAGCGGCACATGGGACCGCCAGTGCAGGAACCGTGCGGCAAGGTAGGCCAGGCCAGCAACAAGCGCCAACTGGTACAGAAGAGTGCTCGATAGCCCGATCTGCTGCTGTGCCTGTGGCTGGAAGGCCAGCGACAACACAAAACGGTTGAGGTGTAGGCTGGTATAATGGTGAATGGCGATCTCGATCACCAGAATGGATACACAAACCGCGAACAGGATATGGGCGGCAAGGGGCCGCCAAAGCGCCAGATAATGCCGAACCAGAAGGAAGGCAGAAAACAGAAACAGGCCGTGCAGCAAGGGCACAAGCACAGCGATTTCAAATGACAGGGCTGGCCACAATGCAAGGGCCAGCAAGAATAGTATGGCAACCGCCTCGAAGCGGTTTGCCGCGACATGCGCCTTTTTCAACTCGTTCCCCACCCAACGAATGATTTTTGGAAATGTCTCCATTTGGTTCACTGTTGGTGTACAACCTTCACTAAGGTGGGGCAAGTCGATTTTGGTTTATTGCCGGGCCAGGTCCTCCGGCAGTTTGCGGCCACCAGCCCAGAACAGATACCCTTTCACGATGGCGATAAGGAAGCCCACCGTCAAGGCGGTTCTGAGGCCGTCTTCACCGGTACGCGCAAGTTCAAAGTCGCTGACGGCGCCAACCAGAACCGGGCCAAGACCCATGCCAATGAGGTTAAGCACAAGGAACAGCACGGCGGATGACATGGCGCGCATGTTGGCGGCAACCAGGCGGTGGGTGACGGCGATTGATGGCGCCAGATAGAGCGTGGCAAGGATGACGACACAAAAATAGGTGCCGAACATCATATATTTGCTCTCGGTATAAAGGGCGAAAAGGCCGAGCGGGATGGCGCAAACGGCCGTAAGGCCAGGCAGCCACAGGTACCAGCGCACATCCTTTTCGCCAAATCGGTCCGTCAGCGCACCGCCCAGGAAGGTGCCGATCATGCCTCCGACGCCTGCAAGGAAGCCAAGCGTCAGCCCGATTTCACTGGGCGCGATGCCGTGGTAGCGGACCATGAAACTAGGCATGAAGTTGCCGGTGCCGTAGCTGACGAAGCCGGACATGGCACAGCCGAACGCAATATAGGGGAAGGATTTCAGGCGAAACAGGACGCTGAAGGCTTCAAAAATGGAATAGTGCTTTTCTGACTTCTTATCGTCGTGCAGGCCCCGGGGCGGTTCAGGCACGGTCATGCGAAGAATGATCGCCAAAAGAACGCCGGGTAGCCCCACCATCATGAAGGTGGTGCGCCAGTCGTAGGCTTCCTGCAGATATCCGCCGGATGTGTAGCCAAGAAAGACGCCTAGATAGAGGCCTGCGGAATAGACCGCGAGCGCCGTTGAGCGTCGCTTGGCAGTATACATGTCGGAAATCATGGAATGGGCCGGCGGGCTGCCGCCTGCCTCACCAATACCAACGCCCACACGGGCCAGCAACAATTGTATGAAGTTCTGCGCCATGCCGGAAAGGGCAGTCATCAGGCTCCATACGGTCAGGGAAATGGAAATGATGTTGCGCCGGTTATACCTGTCAGCCAGTTGGGCGATGGGGAGGCCGAGAATGGTATAAAGCAGCGCGAAGGAAATACCGGAAAGGAGCCCCAGCTGCGTATCGGAAAGCCCCAAATCGTTCTTGATGGCTTCCTGTAGAATCACCAGGATCTGCCGGTCAATAAAATTGAACGCATAAACAATGGTCAAAACCACAAGTGCATAGGTACGCGCCTTGTTCGACAGACCGCTGACCGGCGGCGCCTCTACAGTCTCTTTCATATATCTCCCCTCGCTGCCGGGTTAACAGGCTGGCAGCTAGCGCCTTCCCAAACGCATACAGAACAAGCTAGGCTGCTTTTGCTGTCCGGCAAGGGCGGAACGTTACGGAAACATTGGGGAAGGCATCTCGCCTTATGAAAACCGTTATCCTGCAGTCTCATAGCACTGACGCCTTGAAGCCGTGGCTGCGTGGGTGCCTTGCATCCGTTGAGGCCTGGGCCGCCCACGTTGGGGCTGATTACCGCTTTCTGGGGGACGAGCTATTCCGGCATATCCCCTCCTGGGTGAGGGAAAAGGTCGCGCCCCAGACGGTGATCGCGACAGACCTGGCGCGCCTGCGCCTGATGCAGCAGACCTTGCGTGAAGGCTATGATCGCGTGCTGTGGCTCGATGCCGATATGCTGGTGTTCGCGCCTGAGCGCCTACCGCTGCCGGAAGGGCCGCATGCGGTGGGGCGGGAAGTATGGGTGCAGCAATCAGGCGCGGGGCAGAAGGCCTACAGGAAGGTGCATAACGCCTTCCTCATGGCCACGAAGGGCGACAGCTTCCTGCCGTTTTATGCAGACGCGGCCGAACGCATGCTCACGCGCGCCGCGCCACCACTGGCGCCCCAGTTCATTGGGCCGAAGTTCCTGACCGCGCTCCATAACATGACGGGACTACACGTCGAAGAACGGGCAGGGATGCTGAGCCCGCTCGCGCTCAGGGACGTGCTCGTGGGTGGTGGCCCCGCGCTTGAGAAGACGCTTGAGGGCCACAAGGTGCCGCCCGCGGCCTTCAACCTGTCCGCCAGCTATGCGGGGCGTGAAAGCGATAGCGTGCTGAACACGGAAGCCGATTATAAAGCCGTGATCGAAAAACTTTTTGATCTCATATAATCTGTAACCAATTGTTAGATGTTATGCTTGCACGCTGCAAAGCGCGGGTTGAGGTAGCGAAAATCGGGAAATCATGATGAATCAAAATTTGGCTGAAGAACAGGCTGAACAGCTGAACAGGATTGACCAGGTGGTCGATATGCTGTTGGCAGGTGATTTCGACCGGGTGCCGGAGGGTACGTGTCTGGTAACGACCAAGCTGCGGCAAATCGCGGACCTGAATGTGATGCGGGACCAGCGCAACCTGCAGCGGACTGTGGAAATGTCGGTTACGGCAAACGCCGGTGTTACTGGCGTGGCGGAAATGATGCGGGAAATCCGCAAGGTCGATGAGCAGTCTCAATCAATTGCTGCTGCGGTTGAAGAATTGTCGGCGTCGGTGAACACTATTTCGGAAAGCTCTTCCCTGGCCGCGGAGGAAGTAAGCCATGTGGCAGAAAGTGCGGCATCCGGCATGGAAGCGGCGGACAACGCCCGGGTGACCATGGAAGAAATCAGCAGAGCCGTGAAAGACGCTGCCGGTAAGGTGCATCAACTTTCCGAAGCATCTGAGCAAATCGGCCAGATTGTAAAAGAAATCGAAGATATCGCGGCGCAGACCAACCTGCTGGCGCTTAATGCCACAATTGAAGCCGCGCGTGCCGGGGAAGCCGGGCGCGGCTTTGCTGTGGTTGCGAGCGAGGTCAAAAGCCTGGCGAACCAGACAGCAAAATCAACAGAAAATATCCGAAATAGGATCGAGAACCTGCGAAATGAGATGTCCGGCATTGTGTCTTCCATGAATGAAGGGGAAGAGAAGGCGTCCAAAGGGCAGGAGGTCATCGCATCTTCGAGCGAGGAAATGTCTCGGATTTCGCAGCAGGTAGACGCGGTGAACAGCCGTATCCAGGAAATTCACGGCATTCTGGCGCAGCAGTCGGACGCCTCGCGGGAAGTCTCCAGTGGTGTTTCCATCATTGCCGAAATGAGCTCGAACAACGTTCAGAAGGTGGAAAACGTCATCGCCGTGCTGGAGCAGACGGAAACGCCAATTACCGCCGGTGTGAACGAGCTTGTCAGCCGTGGCGGTAAAGTAGCGACCATCTTTGCGGCAAAATCAGATCACATGATCTGGATGCGCAAGCTTGCCCAGATGCTGGCAGGCCGGGCGGATTTGCACCCGGAAGAGTTGGCCGACCATCACAGCTGTCGTCTTGGAACATGGTATGATGCGCAGCATGACCCGCTGTTCACAGGCCTGTCGGAATGGGCTGCGTTGAAGGAGCCCCACAAACAAGTTCATGCCCACGGGATCGAGGCCGCGCGGGACTATGAGCGTGCGAACATCGAAGGCGCGATTGGCCATATCCAGAAGGCGAATGAAGCATCAAAGGAAGTGATGCGTTTGCTGACGGCTATTGGCGATAAGCTTGTCGGCTAGGCTTCCTGACAGCCGTAGTTGCGAAAATGGCGCTCTGGTGGCGCCATTTCTTATTGCATTCAGAAGTTATTCCGCTCGTTTGTCGATCCGTTTCCGGAATTCGTCCGTGCTTTCCTTCCGTTCGGAATAGCGGTCGACCATATAGTCCTTGTTGCCGCGGGTCAGCAGGGTGAACTTCACCAGCTCTTCCATCACATCCACGATGCGGTCATAGAAGGATGAAGGCTTCATGCGGTCGTCGTCGTCAAACTCCAGCCAGGCTTTCGGCACCGACGACTGGTTGGGGATGGTGATCATGCGCATCCAGCGGCCAATGACCCGCATCTGGTTGACAGCGTTGAAGGATTGCGATCCGCCGCAAACCTGCATCAGGGCCAGCGTTTTGCCCTGGGTTGGCCGCACGCCCTGAAGCGCGAGCGGAATCCAGTCGATCTGGGCCTTCATGATACCGGTCATGGAACCGTGCCGTTCCGGGCTGCACCAGACCATACCCTCGGCCCAGGTTGCCATATCGCGCAGTTCCTTCACCTTGGGGTGCGTGTCGTCCGATGCGTCAGGGAGTGGCAGGCCGGAGGGGTTGAATATTTTTGTTTCACAACCGAAATATTCTAGTATCCGCGCGGCTTCCATCACCGAAAGGCGGCTGAATGACCGTGCGCGCAAAGAGCCATACAGCAACAGAATACGGGGTTTCTTTGACCCGTCTTCAAAATCGAATAGCCGCTTGTCGTCAATCGGCTGCAAGCAATCCGGATCGATATTCTGGCTGATGGTGTCGGTCATGGGGTACTTCCTTACTATACTGGTCTGTTAGGCCTTGCGGACAAGGAAAATGGCGCCAACGGGGCGCCATTTTAAGCTCTAGCTTGGGCGAATGAGGTCTATTCCTGCTTGCCCTCAAGCAGCACTTCAACGGCTTTTTCAAGCTGCTTGTCGAGGCCCTTGGCAACGTCTTCCGGCAGGTTTTTCACCTTATAGTCAGGCTCAAGTTGCTGGTTCTCCAGATAGTTGCCGTTCATGTCGCGCTGGCCCACCTGTGGGATGCCAAACACGATATCGCCGGAATGCAGCACTTCCCACCATACGGCGGTCATGGTGCCCGGTACCGGCATGCCGACAGTATCGCCGATCTCCAGCGCCTTGTAGGTGTATGGGAAGGCGTGGGCGTCTGAATAGTTGCCTTCACCCATCACCACGATTGAAGGCTTGTACCACTGGTCAAGCGGGTCGCCTTCAAATTCGCGGCCGCGCACCTCCATCTTCAGGTACTGTTCGCCCGACAGAAGCTTGGCCAGGTCGTTGTGCAGCCAGCCGCCGCCGTTCCAGCGGGTGTCCACCACCACGCTATCCTTGTCGAAGTTGCGGCCCATCAGGTCGGAATAGACCTCGCGGTAGCTGGCGTCATTCATGCCGCGTACGTGCACATAGCCTACCTTGCCGTCCGACAGGCCCTCAACCAGCGCGCGGCTCTTCTTCACCCAGCGCTCGTACATCAGCTGGTTCTCTGCCCCGCCGCTGATCGGTTTGATCACTTCATCAAAGCGGGTGCCGTCAGCCTTCTCAAAGGTGACGCGCGTACGCTCGCCAGCCTTGTGGTCGAGAAGCGCATAGAGGTTCACGCCGCCGCCAAGCTCGGTGCCGTCAACGGCCACCAGCTTCATGCCGGCCTCAACGCTGCTTTTCGCCTTGTCGAACGGGCCTTTCTCGAGCACTTCCTCGATCACCAGCGCGCCATTGGGGGCCGACAGGTCAAACAGAAGGCCCAGGGACGCAGTATTGTCGCCGCCATGGCCGCCGATATAGTAAGCGCCGGTGTGCGATGCGTTCAATTCACCCAGCATTTCTTCCATCATGCGGGCGAAATCGCGATTGTTGCCCACGTTTTCAAGCTTGGCGCTATATTCCAGCTTCATGTCGGCCCAGTCCACGCCGTGCATGTCCGCGTTGTAGAATTTGTCTTTCACCTGGCGCCAGATGTGCTCGAAGAAATAGTCGCGCTCGGCCTTACCGTCCAGCTCCATGCTGGCGGACAGGCTGACGCCTTTTTTCGCCGCGCCGCCACCGTTCAGCTCAAATTTCATGACCTGGCCGCCCGCGAGTACGAACAGGGCTTTCTCGTCTTTCGACAGCTCAATGGTCGCGTTGTCAGCGTTCAGTTTGGACAGAAGCTTGGTCTCATGCTCGCGCAGGTCCTGCATCCAAAGGTCATAGCCGCCTTCGAACTGCGACAGGTAATAAAGCTTGTCGGCGTCTTTCGTCAGCACCGCGTCAGCGAGGTTGGAGGAATGCACAGTCAGGCGCACCGTGCGGTCCTGCATGCCGTCCCATTCAATCTCAACCGGTTTGGTGTCTTCCTTCTTCTCGTCGTTCTTCTCGGCGTCCTTGACGTCGGCTGTTTCGCCTTCGGCTTTATCGCCTTCAGCCTCTTTGGCCTTCTTCTCTTCTTCCTCTTTCTTCTTCTTGGCGTCTTCTTCCAGCTCTTTCATCAGCTGGTATTCTTCTTTCGACAGCCGGAAGCGGTCATAGGCATCCTGGTTGAGGAAGCTTGCCATTACGTCAAACTCGCGGCCCCAGCTGCCATGGTCGCGCTGACCGTAGCGGCTTGAGAACCACAGCACGGCCTCGCCGCCCGCATGCCATTTGGGCGCGCCGTCCTGATATCCAGACAGGCTGATATCCACAGGTGCGGCCGAGCCGTCCGCCGGCACGATCGCCACGTTGGTGATGAAGATACGCTTGCGGGCGATAAAGTCGATCGTTAGCCACTTGCTGTCAGGCGACCAGTCAAAGGTGATATCGCCGTCGGCATAGCTATAGTTATGCTCTGGCCCCAATACCTTGACGGCCTCGCCGCTCTCAATATCCAGCACCTTCAGGCTGTCGCGGCCAGACAGGAAGGCCACTTTCTTGCCGTCCGGCGAATATTTCGGCTGGAAGGCTTCATTGTCTGCGTCGAACAGGACTTTTTCGTCCAGCAGCGTGCTGGCGAAGAAATATTTCTCATCCGCGTTCCGGATCTTGGCTTCCATCAGCTTCCACTTGCCGTCGCGCTCTGCGGCATAGACAATGCGGTCGCCGTCCGGGTGGAAGTCGACGCTGCGTTCCTGGGTTGGTGTATCGGTGATGCGTTTGGTTGTCTTGAACTCAGTCGAGGTTACGAACACTTCACCGCGGGCGACAAAGGCGATTTCCTTACCGTTCGGCGATACCGCGAATTCGCTGACATCGCTTGAAACCGGAATGGTTTTCGCATCAACACCATGGCCGTCCACATTGATATTGATATCAAGCGCCTTGGGTTTGCCCCGTTCGCCGGCTGTGTAGACTGTGCCGTGATGCAGGAAGGCCAGGGTACCGTCTTTGGCGCGGGTCAGCTCACGCACCGGGTGTTTTGTGAATTTGGTGATCTGGTTCTGCTCCCCGCTTTTGAGGTCGCGCTTCCAGACGTTGAACGTGCTGTCTGCTTCATCGCTTGTATAGTAGATGGCGTTACCCTTGCCCCACACGGGGTTATGGTCGCCGCCTGCGAAAGTGGTCAGTTGCTCGTGGGTGCCTGCCTTGGCGTCATACATCCAGATATCATGGGCGAAGGCGCTGGTGTCATGCTTCCTCAGGTCGCTTTCAAGCGCTTTTTCCTCACGGTAGAGCAGCTTGGTGCCGTCCTTGTTCCACTGGGCTTCAAAGGCAGGGGTTGTCAGCTCCATCTTGGGCGTGCCGCCAGATGTGGATACGCTATAAAGCTCTGACAGGGCGCCGCGCGGGAAGCCGCTGCTGGCAGCACTGTCTGTGCGGGTGGAGCTGAAAGTGACGGCCCCATTATCAGCTGTGAAATCATGCGGGATATCGTCTGCACTGTGGAAGGTCAGCCGTTTGGCCTCGCCGCCTTCTGCGGGCATCACATAGATATCCAGGTTGCCGTTCCTGTCGCTTGCGAAAGCGATCTGCTTGCCGTCATGGGACCATACGGGGTGGCCGTCCCACGCCGCGTTGACCGTTAACGGCACGGCGGTGCCGCCCTTTGATGAGACGCGGTAGATATCGCCGTTGTAGGCCACAAGGACCGTGTCGCCGTCTGGCGAAATGGCGGCATCGGTGAACCAGTCGCTGTTAGGTGCCGCAGTGGCAGAGAGGCTGGTGCCAGCAAGAAGGCCCAGCACAAGTGCTGTCGTGTGTTTTTTGATCATGAGTTTCCCCCTTATGAAACGCAGTTGTTTTTATGGGGAGAAACTGTAGCGAAAAACGCGCGTGCGTCTAGTCTCAGCTGAAACTATTGGCGTCGTTTAAGCATAAAAAAAGCCGCCCAAAGGTGAGCGGCTTTTGATGTCTATCACTTTGGTTTAACGTGCAGCGGTTTAATGTGCAGCAGCGTAAGCTTCCACTTCACGCCACACACGCATCAGGTTGCCGCCCAGGATTTTCTGGATATCGGCTTCCGAATAGCCGCGCTTGAGAAGACCCTCAATCAAGCTTGGGTACGACGCCACATCCTTGAGGCCCTCGGGCAGGCTGTCGCCCACGCCGTCATAGTCTGACCCAATGCCCACGGCCTCAACGCCCGCGACCTCAACAACATGGTCGATATGGTTCAGCACGTCATCAAGGGTTGCGTATGGGTAGGGGTTTTCAGCGCGGTATTGTTCGGTGAACTGGTCCTTGAGGTCGGTCGAATCCTCAAGTTCCTCGTCAGCCAGATATTCAAGGTAGGCTTCATCGCGCCCTGCATTATAGCCGTTGGCTTCTTCGGTCAGGAAGGCAGAGCCATAGTTGATCTGGATCACGCCGCCCTTGTCGGCCAGTGCCTTGATCATCACGTCGGACATGTTGCGCTCAAATCCCGGCGTGAAATGCCGGGCCGAGCTGTGGCTTGCGATCGGGGGCACCGCCGCAACGTCCATCACGTCAAAGAAGGCCTCGTCGGACACATGGCTGATATCCACCATGATGCCCAGTTCGTTCATGCGTTTTACCACCTGCTTGCCGAAGTCCGACAGGCCGTTCCACTTGCGCTCGGTGTCGTAGGACGAATCCGAGATATGGTTGGCCTTGGAGTGCGCCAGCGTGATGTAGCGGATGCCGCGCTCGTAGAAATAATCCAGGTTCGCCAGGTCGCCTGAGATTGGCGAACCGTTTTCCATGCCCAGCGGCAGGGCGATCACGCCGTCTTTCATGGCTTGCTCTACGTCCGCCACCGATTTGGCGATGCGGAACTTGGTTGGTGCCGTGGCGACCATGCGTTCGACGATGCCGATCATCTCTTCTGCATGCTCTTTGGCGCGCGGGGTGCCGTCATAGCTTGCGGGGGTGTAGATGGACATGAAAGGCACATTCAGGCCACCCTTGACGGCGCGCGGGTAATCGAAGTCGCCGGTCTCGGTGGTTTTGGACACATCCTCCCAGCCCGCATCCAGGCGGTAGGGCACGTCGATATGGGTATCGACAATCATGGATTGCTGCGCGATGCGGTTCGCGTCAGCGGACAGGTCTTTCTGATCCTCCGCGCTTTCGGAACAGGCGGCAATGGCCAGCATGGATGCGGCTGCGAATAAGGCTCTCACGTGTTAGCTCCCCACTTTTATGTTTTATAAAATGAATTGCTTACGTGGCTACCCCAGATTCATGGCGGCGGCAAGGCCGCCATGTGAAAATCATGGGGGATAGGCTGCTAGCCGATAATCGCGCTGGCCACCCGGAAGGTGATGAAGGACGCGATATAGGCAAGGCCAAACAGGTAGGCCAGCATGAACAGCGGCCATTTCCAGCCCCCGGTCTCACGCCGTGCCACTGCAATGGTGGACAGGCACTGAGGCGCGAAGATGAACCAGGCCATGAAGGAGAAGGCTGTTGGCAGGCTCCAGTTGGCGGCGATGGCTGCGCGGACGCCTGCTTCGACCATTTCGTCGCTGCCGCCGATGGAATAAACCGTGCCGAGGGCCGAGATGGCCACTTCGCGGGCCGCCATGCCGGGTACAAGTGCGGCCGAGATTTCCCAGTTGAAGCCGATAGGCGCAAAGATCACTTCAAGCCAGCCGCCAATGATGCCGACAAGGCTGTAGCTGACGGGTGACGTGGCCCCTTCGGGCGCCACAGGGAAGCTCGCGAGGAACCACAGCACAACAGTAACGCTGAGGATCATGGTGCCGGCGCGCCTGAGGAACAGGCGTGCGCGCTCATAAAGGCCTGTCAGCACATAAGCCAGCCGAGGTGTCTGGTATTTCGGCAGCTCCAGCATGAAGGTGTGGGCCTTGCCCTTGGCAACGGTGCGCTTGAGAACGGCCGCAACGACAAGCGCCGATACAATACCGGCCAGGTAAAGCGTGAACATCACCACACCCTGCAGGCCGACCCAGTCCCCGAACAGCGTGCGGTTCGGGATCACGGCGCCGATCAGTACGGTATAGACCGGAATACGGGCTGAGCATGTCATCAATGGCGCGATCAGGATGGTTGTCAGCCGGTCTTTCGGGTCGGCAATCGTGCGCGCCGACATGATGCCCGGGATGGCGCAGGCAAAGCTTGAGAGCAGTGGGATAAAGGCGCGGCCGTTCAGCCCGACAGCTGCCATCAGGCGGTCCATCAGGAAGGCGGCACGCGCCATATAGCCGGTACTTTCCAGCACCAGGATGAAGGCGAACAGCACCAAGATCTGTGGCAGGAAGACAACAACCGCACCAACGCCAGCCAGGATGCCGTCTGAAAGGAAACTGAGCAGCCAGCCTTCCGGCAACAGCTCATGCACGCCCACCTGCAGATAGGCGATACCGTCTTCGACCCATGTCATCGGTGCCTCTGCCCAGGAGAAGACAGCCTGGAACATCAGGAACAGAACCATCAAGAGAATGATCGGACCGGCAACCGGGTGAAGGAGCACGCTATCGAGCATGCGGGTGGTCTTGTGGCCGATACCTTCGCTCAGCGTCACGTCCTTGGCAATTTTCCGGGCAGCGCGCTGGTAGTCGCGCACGCTGGAGCCGAAATAAAGCGTGCCAGGCGCGCCCATCTGCAGCGCCTCGATGGTTTTGTCCTTGAGGTCCTGAAGGCCCTTCTTGCGCACAGCCACGGTTTCGACAATTGGTACGCCGAGCTTTTGGGACAGGGCACCCGCATCGATGCTGATGCGCTCCCGCGCGGCAAGGTCTGTCATGTTAAGCGCGATCACCATAGGCACACCCAGCGCCCTAAGCTCGATCACGAAGCGGAGGTGCTGTGCCAGGTTGGTGGCGTCCACCACGCACAGGATGGCGTCAGGTCGGCGTTCTGCCTTGAAAGTACCCTTGAGCACGTCGGTCGTGACCGCTTCGTCCGGGCTCCGGGGTGTCATGGAATAGGTGCCGGGCAGGTCGACAAGCTCGATATGGTCATTGCCGAGTAGCGGCCCCGTGCGGCGTTCAACGGTCGCGCCGGGATAGTTGGCCACCTTCTGCCGCAGCCCCGTCAGGGCATTGAAGAGGGCGGACTTACCGCAGTTTGGGTTGCCGACAACTGCGACAAGCGATGGGGCACTCATACAAGCTGGACCTTGATAATATTTGCTTCACGGCGGCGCAGGGCAACGATCATGCGACCGATGCGAACGGCAATGGGATCGCGCCCGAAAAGGCTTTGGTGCAATACCTCCACCTCAAGGTCTTCTGCGAATCCCATCTCGCGCAGGCGGTCGGTAATATCTGGGGTGACATCAGGAATGCCGTTGGCATCAATGGCAATCACATGGCCGAACATGCCGGGCTTCATGGTTCCAAGCGCCACCAGCGTGTCATTGGTGTCGGGCGCTTTGCCGTCGATTTTCTGTTCCTGATTCATGGGGCGCACGCACCTTGAAAACGTTAAAATGAGAATGGTTCTTAATAATGGGTGGCTCATAGCACGGAAGTCAAGCCCGAACAAGCAGGAACGAAACTCTTGGGGCTGGCAATTTGCCGCAGTATGATGTGCGTAAAGGGAGATTTTATGCAGGCAGGCTATCCTTCAAGCTGGTACGCGCATTCCGTGGGCGATCATGACGACTATCCCGCGCTTACAGGCAGTCAACGGGCCGACGTGTGCATCATCGGGGGCGGCTTCACCGGCTTGTCCGCGGCCTGCACGCTGATGGAGGCCGGCAAAAGCGTTGTCCTGCTGGAAGCGCACCAGGTGGGATGGGGGGCTTCTGGGCGGAATGGGGGGCAGATGATCCGCGGCTTCGTGGGCCAGGAGAAACTGGCCAAGCGATATGGCGAAGAGGGCGCGCGCGCCGTAGACGCCATGATGTGGGCGGGGCATGATCTGATCCGCCGCCGGATTGATGATTACGGTATCAAGTGTGACCTGACACCCGGCTGGCTTGAAGTGGCGTCAACCCCCCGGCAGCTGGCGGCGCTCTATCATCATTATAATGAGATGGAGACCAAATTCCCGGACCGGGGCTGGCATTTCATGGGCGTCGATGAACTCAGGGCCACCATGGGCGGTGACCACTTCCTTGGTGGGCTTCTCAGCCTGTCGGACGGACACCTGCATCCGTTGAAGCTGTGTGTCGGGCTGGCGCGCGGGGCGGCATCAAAAGGGGCGGCCATTCATGAGCACAGTCCGGTCACCGCCATTGAGCCGGGCCAGCAGGTTCGGGTGATGACCGCCGACGGTGAGGTGACGGCGGACCACCTGCTGTTGGCCGCCAATGTGCATCATCAGTTACCCATTCGGGAGCTGACGGGTGCCGCAAGTGCGGCCGCAAGCTATATGATGGCCACCGAACCGCTTGATAGCACGCTCCTTCAGGAACTGAACCCCAAGGGGTATGCCATCTGCGACACCAAAAAGGTGTGCGATTATTTCCGCATGTCGTCAGACGGGCGGGTGCTGTTTGGTGGGCGGGTGAACTATTCGGGGCGCAAGCCCAAGTCCGTTCAGGCCAAGCTGCTGCCACGGCTCCTCAGAATTTGGCCTCAGCTTGAAGGGGTGAAGACCACCCACGAGTGGGGCGGCAGGCTTGGGGTGCCGTATGGTGAGGTGCCGCTGATCGGCCGGGTAGGCGACAACATTTGGTACGGCGCGGGCTATACCGGGCACGGCGTTAATATGGGGAACTTGGCGGGGGACATGCTGGGCAAGGCGATTGCGGGCGTGGACACAGAGAACTTCAACCTGTTTGCCAAAATGCCCAAACGACGGGTACCGTTCGGGCATTTGTCCTGTGCCCGCTGGCTGGGCCAGCAGGTTGTCTCGCTTGCCGTATTTTATTACTGGCTGAAAGACAGGCTTTAAACTTGAGTAAAAGTCCTTCGGCTTTGCCTCAGTGTACTTTTGCTCAGGCTAAAATGAAAAACTGGCCCTCGAAGCGGTTCCGCAGGCCAGTTTTGCTTTGTTTTCTTGGGCATCCTGCAGCGCAGGATGCATAAATAAGGGCTGGAAAATAAGGCGAAGAGCCGCCTCAAGCCTTGTTTTCGCATAGTGGTCATGAAGGAAAGTACACCGAGCATTTGCGAGGGACTTTCCTTCAAATCTAGCCCAGCATGGCGCGGAGCATCCAGCCCGCTTTCTCATGCACTGTCAGGCGATCGGTCAACTGGCCTGCAGTTACCTCGTCACCCATGTCTGCAGCTTCGCTGATCAATGGGCGAATGCGGTTTGCGACGGTTTGGTTGGCGTCCACAAGGGCACGCACCATGTCTTCGGCGCTTGCGTTTTCGTCACCTTCGCCGATGGAGCCCAGCTCCATGTAGGCTGACATGCGGCCCGGCGCTTTTTCGCCCAGGGTGCGGATGCGCTCAGCGATATCGTCAATCGCGGCGGCCAGTTCCAGATACTGTGTTTCAGTCAGCGTATGCACTGCCTGGAACAGAGGGCCAGTCACGTTCCAGTGGACGTTCTGTGTCAGCACATAAAGCTGCACCGTCTCAGCCAGTACAGGCTTCAGGGCTACGGCCATTTTCTGTTGGTCAGTCTGTGCAAAGCTAGTCATAAAATCCTCCGTTGCTTTGATGAGGCATTTATAACAAGGCAGGATTTAACTGTGAAATTGATTAAAGCTAACGCATTGATCGATTTTTTAAATTATTAAATCTACTAGACCAATTTCAGCAAGATAGCGCCCATGGCAATCAGCGGTACAGCCAGCAGCCGTCTGCGGCTGATGGTTTCCTTCAGCCAGAAGACGCCGATCGCCAGCGCGAACAGAATGCTTGTCTCCCTTATGGCGGCCACCTCTCCAAGCGATCCGATGCTATAGGCATAAAGCGCGATGCCGTAGCCGCTGTGGGCGATGACGGCTGCCAGCATGCCGGGACGCCATACTGCCAGCGCATCCTTGAAAATCTTCGTTCCGCGCCTGTAGAGGCCGTATGAGAGGAAAATGGGCGAAAAGCCGATGCCAGACCAGATGATGTAGGTGAGCTCGGTAGGCGCTCGCCGGACCGCGAGCCCGTCAACCACCGTGTAGGCTGCGATCATGCTGCCGGTCAGAAGCGCGAAAAGGATGCCGTTCTCCCGCGCCGTACCGCCGCCAGTGCCCTTTGTTGATGTGCTGAGGAAAATGCCAACCGCCAGGATAAGCACCGCGCCGACTTCGGGAAGTGACATTTCACCCGACAGGAAGAAATAGCTGAACAGAGCCACGAGCGTGGGGCCAAGCCCGCGCGCGATGGGGTAGACGAAGGTCAGCGCCCCCATCTCAAGCGCTTTCGTCAATGCCAGTTGATATACGAAATGGATCGCAAATGACCCCAGCAGGCAGGGCCAGAGGTCTGCAGGCGGGAAGGGCGCAAGCCACAGGAAGGGGATATAGAGCACGCCGCCAAAGCCCGACAGGCACATCATGGCGGCGAACTTGTCGTCCGTGCGCTTGAGGACCGCGTTCCACACCGCATGCATGCAGGCCGAGATGAGGATCAGGATCGTGGCAAGGGTACTGTCGGCGATAGGAATGATCTGGCTACCTCAGTTTGCTGCAGGCATCCTGAATGCGGCTGCAGGCCTCCTTGAGTGCCTCATTGGACGTGGCGTAGGATACACGGAAGTGGGGGCTCAGGCCGAAAGCTGCCCCGTGCACGGCTGCGATGCCGTATTCCTCAAGGATGTAGGTGACGAAATCTTCGTCTGTTTCCAGAAGCTTGCCGCCGGGCGTTCTTTTGCCCATGCAGCCCGCAACGCTTGGGTACACATAGAAGGCGCCCTCAGGGGTCGGGCAGCTGATGCCGTCCGCTGCGTTCAGCATTTCCACCACAAGATTGCGCCGTTCTTGGAACTTGGCGGCGCGGATTGGCAGCAGGGACTGGTCACCCGTCAGCGCTGCCACAGTCGCTGCCTGGCTGATCGAACAGGGGTTCGAGGTGCTCTGGCTTTGAACCTTGGCCATGGCCTTGATCAGCACCGGATCGCCGCCCGCGAAGCCAATGCGCCAGCCGGTCATGGCGTAGGCCTTGGCCACGCCGTTCATGGTAAGCGTGCGGTGGGCAATGGTTGGCACGGCCTGAGCCATGGTCTTGAAGGCAAAGCCGTCATAGATGATGTGCTCATAGATATCGTCAGCGAACACCCAGACATGCTCGTGCCGGTCAAGCACATCGCCGAGCGCCCGCAGTTCAGCTTCCGTGTAGGCCGCCCCCGAAGGGTTCGACGGCGAATTGAAGATCAGCCATTTTGTCTTGGGCGTGATCGCGGCCTCCAGCATCTCGGGCGTCATCTTGAAACCAGTATCAATCGACGCGTGTACAAACACCGGCGTGCCGCCCGCCAGCTGCACGATATCCGGGTAGCTGACCCAGTAAGGCGTCGGGATGATCACCTCGTCGCCCGGATTGAGCGTCGCCATCATGGCGTTATAGACCGTGTGCTTACCGCCCGCGTTCACCGTGATCTGGTCCGGCGTGAAATGCAGGCCGTTTTCGCGCCTGAATTTATCGATCACCGCAGCCTTGCATTCAGGTGTGCCGTCCACGGCAGTATATTTGGTCTGGCCCTCCCATATGGCCTTGATCGCCGCTTCCTTGATATGGTCCGGCGTGTCGAAATCCGGCTCGCCCGCCCCAAGACCGATCACATCCTTGCCTGCGGCCTTCAGCTCCCGCGCCTTGGTCGACACGGCAATGGTGGGGGATGGGTTGATACGGGAAAGTGTGTCGGACAAAAAGGCCATGGATCTTCTCTGTCTATCGTCTGCCTGACGGCAGGTGGAAGGGTACCCGCATACAGTATGTTGAAGCCATGCCACCCGCAACGGTTTGTTGGCCACGCAAACGAAATGTCGCGCGGCAACCAAGAAATTATTGGCCAACGGGGACTCGACGAAGGCTTTGAAAAGGCGCACGGCGGGTGCGCCCGTTAACGCGGTGAAGGACAAGGCGGCATCGGGCCACAAGGATGTCATGCTGGGCGCGATTGTCACGCTCAGGAATCCGAAAGCGATCATCTTCTATAGTGCGCTGCTGCCCACCTTCTTTGACGTGGCTCATATGGACCTGACAGCCTACCTGATTTGCTGCCTGATCATCGTGGCTGTGATGTTTGCTGTTTGCGGGGGCTATATTCTGGCGGCTGACCGGTCGCGCAGGCTTTTCATGGACGGTGGGCGCAAGCGCGTCTTGGATCGGGGGATCGGGTCTGTGCTGATGGGCTCGGGGGTTCTGGTTGCCACCCGGTAGGGAGACGGATGACGGATAGCGCGTCGGCGTCCAGGTAAGGCGGCCCAAGGCCGACGCGCTATTGTCCTCAGAGTGGGCTAGCCATAGCGACATGTGCTGGCCCGATTGACCCGGATATGATCTTGGGAGAGATGGGAAGTCTCCGGGTCTAGGTGGAAGGCGGCCAGGTGGTTTGGTAGGGCCCAGCCGCCCTCCGAGGGACAAGGTGTAATCCTTGTGGTCTTAGAAGCTCGCGCTCAGGCCGGCGACAACGCCCGCGCTGCCAATGCCGGATACGTTGGTGTCAACGTATGACACGCTCAGCGAGAACTGTTCGAATGCATATGAAACGCCGAGGTTCCAGTCCCATTTATCATTGCCGAAAGCGCCGTCTTCATAGGCGACATGGCCTGCAAGCGAGAATGGCGTTTCACCGAGTGGCATGCTGCCATCGAGATACAGGTAGATATTGTCAGTGCCGCCGACATTGTCCTGATCCCAGACATAGGCTGCGCCCGCCGTCCAGCTGACGGTTTCCTGAATGGTGCCGCCGACGGAGCCGTACAGCTCAACATAGTAGGTGTCACTGGAGCCTGGGTACGTATAGGCAAGCACACCAATGTCGGTGGAGAGATCGCCAATCTGCGATGCGTAACCAGCGTAGATATCAAGCTCAAGCTCTGACCCGGCGTAGCTTTCGATCGAGCTACCCCAGGTGCCGATATAGAAGCCGCTTTCGTGGCTCACATCGAAGCCGCCCTGGAAAGCCATGTCCTTGTCAGACAGCGACAGGCCGCGGAAGCGGTAGTCGGTCACGAGGGCTGCGTTTGCCGAAAGCGAAAATGCGGAGGCACTGTCTTGCGCGGAAGCGGCGGGGGCGAAGGCCGCGCCAGCAAGCAGGGTAGCGCCTAGAAGAATGGTTTTTTTCGAAGTCTTTAAAGTTGTGATGGGCATGATTTCCTCCGTAAAAAAATCTGTGTTTTTGTTCCTATCCACGCCCTAAACAGCAAACTGTGTGCCAGTTTGTAATAATCTTATAAAACACTGGGAATCTGGGATATTTTCTGTTTCATTCGTAACTGAATGCGACATCAAATGATCAAATTCTATACAATGATTAAAAAATAGACAGGCCGTGGTCACGAAATTGTGCAGCGCGGGGCTTGAAAACAAACCGTGAACAAGGCAGTCTGCGGCAAGTCGAGTCTTTCGTGATGCGGAGCCCACCATGATTCCTGATGGCGCCAATGTGCCTTTCGTTCCCCACCGGCCTGACCGCCCGGAGAAATCCGAGGCGGGCATTGCCTTTGAACTGGTGAGCGAATTCACGCCATCGGGCGACCAGCCGACAGCCATAAAAGAACTGGTGGCAGGCATTGGAGAGAAAGAGCGCGATCAGGTGCTCCTGGGGGTCACTGGCTCGGGCAAGACCTACACCATGGCCAAGATTATTGAACAGACCCAGCGCCCGGCGCTCATTCTGGCGCCCAACAAGACGCTGGCCGCCCAGTTGTATGGCGAGTTCAAGAGCTTCTTCCCCAATAACGCGGTGGAATATTTCGTCTCCTACTACGACTATTACCAGCCGGAAGCCTACGTGCCGCGCACCGACACGTTCGTTGAGAAGGAAGCCACGATCAACGAGCAGATCGACCGCATGCGCCACTCGGCCACCCGCGCGATCCTGGAGCGTGACGATGTGATCATCGTGGCATCTGTCAGCTGCATCTATGGTATTGGTAGCGTGGAAACATACACCGCCATGACCTTCGCGCTGAAGGCCGGCACGGAAGTGGACCAGCGTGAGCTGCTGCGCCGTCTTGTGGCCATGCAGTACACCCGGAACGACACCGCCTTCCAGCGTGGCACCTTCCGGGTGCGCGGCGATGTGATCGACATTTTCCCAAGCCACTATGAAGACCGGGCGTGGCGGTTGATGATGTTCGGCGACGAGATCGAGGAAATCGTGGAGTTCGACCCGCTCACGGGCGAGAAGGTCCGCACGCTTGATATGGTCAAGATCTACGCCAACAGCCACTATGTGACGCCGCGGCCAACGCTTGACCAGGCGATCAAGCACATCAAGGCGGAGCTGACGGAGCGGCTCAAGTGGTATGAAGACCGGGGGCGCATCCTTGAAAGCCAGCGGCTGGAGCAGCGCACGCGCTTTGATCTTGAGATGATGGAAGCCACAGGCGCCTGCGCGGGCATTGAAAACTACAGCCGGTACCTCACAGGGCGCCGCCCGGGTGACCCGCCGCCGACGCTCTTTGAATATATCCCCGAAAACGCCCTGCTGTTTGTGGACGAAAGCCACGTTAGCGTGAGCCAGATTGGCGGCATGAGCCGCGGCGATGCCAAGCGCAAAGCCACGCTGGCGGACTATGGCTTCCGCCTGCCGTCCTGCATGGATAACCGGCCCCTGAAGTTCGAGGAATGGGACGCCATGCGCCCGCAGACGGTTTATGTGTCCGCGACGCCGGGCGATTGGGAGATGGAGCGCACGGGCGGCGTGTTTACCGAGCAGGTCATTCGTCCCACGGGCCTGATTGACCCCGAAATCGATATCCGTCCTGTGGAAACCCAGGTTGACGACCTGATGCATGAAGCGCGCAAGCAGGCCGAGAAGGGCATGCGGGTGCTGGTCACCACGCTGACGAAACGCATGGCCGAGGACCTGACGGAGTATCTGCACGAGAACGGCGTGAAGGTACGCTATATGCACTCGGACATCGACACGCTTGAGCGGATTGAAATTATCCGCGATCTGCGCCTTGGCGCGTTTGACGTGCTTGTGGGCATCAACCTGCTGCGCGAGGGGCTTGATATCCCCGAATGCGGCCTTGTGGCCATTCTGGACGCGGACAAGGAAGGCTTCCTGCGCTCAGAGCGGTCGCTGGTGCAGACAATCGGGCGGGCGGCACGGAACGTGGAAGGCCGCGTGATTTTGTATGCAGACAAGATCACGGGATCGATGAAAGCCGCGATTGACGAGACCGACCGTAGGCGCGCCAAACAGATCTCCTACAATGAAGCGCATGGCATCACGCCGCAGACGGTGAAGAAAAACATCGGCGATTCCATGTCTGATGTGTCGGCGGGCGATTATGTCACCGTGGACATCGGCGACGACGCCCAGCATATGGTGGGCTCAAACCTCAAGAAGCATCTGGAGGACCTGACGGCTCGCATGCGCACCGCCGCCGAAAACCTGGAGTTCGAGGAAGCCGCGCGCCTGCGCGATGAGATCAGGAAGCTGGAAGCCGGCGAACTGGGGATCGCCGACCCGCGCGTCAAGCCCAAGGGCCGCGCCACCGGCGGCCGCCCCGGCACCCGCACCAAAAAGGCAAAGTCCACGCCGAAGCTGTATTAGGGGACGCTGATGACCCGCGAAGACTTCGATGCATACTGCCAATCCCTGAAGGCCACAACGCACGTGGTGCAGTGGGGGAATTCAAGCGTCTGGAAGGTGGGCGGCAAGATCTTCGCCATCTGTTCCCACTGGGGCCCGGTTGATCGTGACTGCGTCAGCTTCAAATGCGCGGACCACAGCTATCAGGTGCTGTGCGAGCTGCCGGGCGTGGTGCCGGCGCCGTATCTGGCGCGCGCCAAATGGGTGCAGGTGCAATCGAATGAGACGCTCAGTGACGAAGATATAAAAAGCTATATCATTGACGCCCACGCCATCATCGCCGCCAAGCTGACGAAAAAGCAGCAGGGGGAGCTGGGCCTATTGCCCACCTGATTGGCAGAAAGCGCGAACAGACTGGCAGGTACCCAACCTGCCCACGTGGTATGATGCGGTTCAAGGTTTGGAGGTAGCAGCATGGCATTTTTCAAGGCACAGGATTTCACATCAGACCGCCCCTGGGGCGCGTTGGATATCGCCACCGTGGAAGGCGCGGGCGTGCGCCTGCACTGGACAGACGCGCCCTACAAGTGGCACGTCAACGACGGCGAGGAAGTGTTTGTGGTGCTGGACGGCGTGGTGGACATGCACACCAAGGACGCGGGCGGTATGGTAACCGTCACCCGCATGGAAGCGGGCCATATCTATCATGCGGGCGTGGGCGATGCCCACGTTGCACACCCGGTGGGTGAAGCCCGCATCCTGGTGATCGAGAAGCCCGACAGCGTCTAGGTGGGGGGAAGACTAGTCAGCAGGGATCTCCTTTTTCGAGCTGCGGATAGTGTTTTCGATTTTTATCACCGCATCGCGAAGGCCCGCGCCTTCAGCACCTAGATCTCCAATTCGTTTCAGGTAGCCGAGTATATAGGGATAGGGGAGGCTGAAAATATAGTGCTCGCCGTCCGCGTTGGCGACTTTGATGTCCAGGCCCTTATATTCGGCGAGGCCTGGCAGCGTGTCATTCAAGTCAAGCTCGATATAAAATTCCTCGCGGAAATAACATTCGAACATAGTGCAAGTATCCAGATATCGCTTGGATGGCTGTAATTGCCTGATGGTGCCACCCCGCAAGGTGGCGCGAACAAAATTGTTCCAATACCCCTTGCGCGCCAGATAGTTTTCTACAGGCCCCTTGATGCCGCCAATGGTGTTCTCGTTCAGGTCCTGTACTTTGACTTGGTCAGAAATATAGAGGCGTACGGGCAAGCTGGTCCCAAATGGATCATAGAAAGCCTCAAGCCAGAAACGCTGTTCGATCAGGTAATCTGACACACCAAACAAATTGATGCCATTGGTGTCATGCGGGCCGGAGACGCGAGTATAAGCCTCAAAGTCATCTTTATATATGGATGACTTCTCGTAAGTCCTGTCTATCCGTTCCAGGTGAGCTGGTCCCGGAATTTTAGACAGTCTGCTAAGGTGTATCCGATATTTGATTCGGAGCCCATTTATGACGAAGAGACGTCGTTTCAGCAATGCCTTCAAGAAACAGGTTGTTCTGGCCGCCCTGC